>VOFB01000199.1_pt1 | contig 36962 bp, 70 predicted proteins | sample 5384141 | NCBI WGS metagenome assembly VOFB01 (sample SAMN12384721, study PRJNA508395) | human gut metagenome | isolation source: healthy gut A | host: Homo sapiens
GTACTGCTGGTGGAGCAGGGCGCTCTGCTGCTGCAGCTCGAAGAAATTATTGGCTTCCTGGCGCAGCAGCTCTAGGGAGGAGTCCCGGCATGTGCGGAAAATGACTTCCCTTTTTGTGAGCGCATCCATATCCCTTGTATCCAGCAGGTTCTTACTCTTCTCTATAGCATCGGAATAGAAACGTTCGATGACCGCCTCTAAAATATCTTCTTTTGATTTAAAGTAATAGTAGATACTTCCCTTTCCAATTCCCGCTTCTTTGGCAATATCGCTCACGGAAATGGCCTGGGCATGCGTCCGCTCCATCAAACGCTGCATAGCATCCAGAATTTTTTCTTTTTTTTGATTGTTTTGCATAAAGCATTTCTCCAGTGTATGTTTTGATTTTTATGATTGTACCATGATACCGCAGAAATGTAAACTTGACTGATGGTCGAAAAGTGTTATTGTAAAGAAAAATTCAAATTCGACTAATGGTCGAAAAAACAAATAAAATGTCGGAGGTGCGCATTATGACGTATGAAGAATTAATAGAAAAGGCGAAACAGATCTTTGGAGAGGCGGATGTGAGCCGGATACAGGAGCATCTTGCCTATCAATTTAATATTGAGGGGAGGCCGAGGGAGCATTTTATGCGGAGGTCTCCCAGGGTCATGTGTCCATAGAACCCTATGAGTATTTTGACAGGGACGTGTTGTTCATTACATCAGCAGATACGCTGCTCAGGATTGCGCAGGGAGAGATGGACCCCATAAAAGCGTTTACTCTGGGAAAACTGAAGGTGGAGGGAGACTTTGACAAGGCTCTGCTTTTGCAGAAGTTCTGCACAAAGAAGGAAGAAAAGATGAAAACTAAGGAGGGCAGAAGGGCAAAAAGAGCCGACCGGAACAAATAAACACTGCATCATACAGGAGGAGTGTATTATGAAGGGGTGGAAGATGATTTTGGGAACAGCAGCGGCAGCCACTGCTGTGGAGTATGGAATAGCAGCCTATTTTTCAGGCGCACCATGATTCGGCAGAATGCCAAAACAGAGCGCACCATGAACATGGCAGGAACCAATTGGGACCAGTACATGCCAATGATTCAGAAGATGAAAAGCTGGATGATGGAACAGAACAGGGAAGATGTATGGATACGTTCCTGGGATGGATTGAAGCTTCACGGGACCTATTTTCCTGGAAGCGGGGGAAAAAGGCCGTCATCTGTTTCCATGGGTATACCAGTAAGGGGATGAGCGATTATATCGGTCTTTCTAACTATTATCTGTCCAGAGGCTACCAGATGCTTCTGGTGGATGAGCGCGCCCACGGAGACAGCGAGGGACGTATATTGGTTTTGGATGTTTGGACCGTCTGGATGCTGTGCGCTGGATTGAATATGTGCAGAAGCGGTTAGGGGAGGACTGTGAGATTTGGCTTCACGGAATCTCTATGGGAGGCGCCACCGTGCTCATGACCGGGGGACTGGAGCTGCCTTCAGCTGTGAGGGGATTATCTCAGACTGTGGCTTCACTTCCGCCTGGGATGTGTTCGCCTCGGTATTGAAAGACCAGTACCATCTTCCTGCTTTTCCAATCCTGAATATAGCGGACAAGTGGGTTCAGGATCGGGCCGGCTACCGCCTGGCCCAGTGCAACAACGCTTGCGAGGTGAAAAAGTGTCAGGTTCCTGTCCTGCTGATACACGGAGATGCAGACAATTTCGTTCCCAGCAGAATGTGCCGGGAAATCTATGACAACTGTCCGGGAGAGAAAGATATACTGATTGTGCATGGCGCCGGCCATGCAGAGTGTTTCTACAAAGCGAAAGACCAGTACGAAGAAAAGTTAACGGAGTTTTTGGAAAAGGAGGAGACAGAGCATGAGAATCGAAAATGGGAAAAAGCTTTATCCGCTGACAGCGGCTCAGAAGCTGCATTTCTTCTATCAGAAGTACTGCCCTAAAAAGCAGGTGCTTAATATTGGCACCAGCCTGACCATCCAGCAGAGTCTGGACTTCGGCGCCTTAAAAAGATGCGATTTACCAGGCATATGACCGATGTGAGTCCATGCGTCTTCGCTTTACAAAGGCATCGGACGGTAATGTTTACCAGTATCTTGCCCAGAGGGAGGTAAGAGACATCGAGTTTTTCGATTTCACCGGCTGGCAGGAATGTCATGCGGAGGATAAGATGAGGGAATGGACTGCAATCCCGTTCCAACGTTTTGACACCCCCTGAACCGCGTTGTCATGATCATCACTCCGGATGGATTCCAGGGAATCTATCTGCTGGTAGACCACATGACTATGGACGCACAGTCTCTGATCCTGTTTTTAAAGGATGTGATTGAGATCTATTGCAATAAAAAGTATGAAGGCATCGAATATCCAAAGGAAATGTCCTCCTACATTGAGCAACTGGAAAAAGACCTTTTCTATGAAGCTGGAAGTAAGTCACAGAAACGGGATGCTGTATTTTTTTGAGAAGATGATCGCAGGCTCGGAACCGATTTTCAACAGTATCTTCGGAGCCCAGAAGCTGGAGGAAGAGAGAAAGAGGGAGAATAACCCAAATCTGCGGGCCGCTGCCAATGTATCCGACAATGTAGATGCCAATATCGTCACCTTCCAATTGGAGGAAGATCCCTCCAACCGGCTGATGGAATTCTGCAGCAAGCACCATATTTCCATGGTATGTCTGCTAATGATGGGGCTGCGCACATATCTGCAGAAGGTGAACGGAAACGATGACGTGTCCGTCAACACCACAGTGGCCAGAAGGGCTACTCTAGCGGAGAAGAGGTGCGGGGAACCAGAATCCACTGTTTTCCATTCAGGACTATTGTGGATAAGAAGGAAACCTTTATGGAAGGGCTTCTGAAGATCAGGGATGGACAAAATAAGATTTTCCGCCATGCCAATTATGATCCCACAGCGTACTACGCGTTTCGAAATAAGCACTACGGGCTGAAATCAGGACAGACCTATGAACCCCTCAGTCTGACCTACCAGCCGCTGACCCTGAAGGACAAAGGGCTGGACCGTCTGCAGGATATCCGCTATAAATCCGCATGGTACAGCAACGGAGCTGCGGCCCACGCGCTGTATCTGACAGTGATGCACCGGGCGGAAGACAATGGACTGAACTTTAACTTTGAGCACCAGACTGGGGTGGTTACCTACCACAATCTGGAATATTTGTACTATTATTTGTGCCGTATTTTGTTTAAGGGTATTGAAAATCCGGAAATGACAGTTGGAGAGATTATTGAGGCGGTGTAGAGGAGGAAAAAAAAGATGTTTGAACAGCTGAGAGATATGATTTGTGAGTATGTAGAGGTGGACCAAAATACTATTACTGAGAATTCGCGGTTTGTGGAAGATCTGGGATTTACCTCCTATGATTTCATGAGCATGGTAGGTGAATTGGAGGATACCTTTGACATTGAGGTGGAGGAGCGGGAAGTGGCTGATATCACTACAGTTGGAGAGGCCATTCGCTATATTGAAAGTCTCAGAGACTAGGAGGGGATCGAATGAACAGCCAAATCAGCACCATGAAGGAAGTTGTGGATTTTGCGGCAAAAAGTTATGGAGCAAACCCTGCGTTCCGGTACAAGCGGAAAAAAGAAATCGTGACAAAGACCTATGAGGATCTCAAAAAGACAGTGAGGCGGTGAGCAGAGGACTTTCGTCTCTGAATATGCTGGGGAAACATATTGCAGTCATCGGCCCGACCACCTACGAGTGGATCATCAGCTACTTTGGGGCTGTCAACAGCGGCTGTGTGGCAGTGCCCCTGGATGCCAGCCTTCCTGCAGCAGATTTGTGTGATCTGTTAAACCGGGCGGATATCAGTGTGCTGATGTATGACAGCCTGAGAAAGGATGCGGCAAAGCTGGCCAGGGAGACCTGCCCTGGCATCAGCCATATGATCCGCATGCAGGCGGAGGAGAATACCCAGGATACAAAGTCGCTCTGGGAGATCATCCGGGGGCAAATGAGGAAGCTTTTTCCTGCGAACTGGACCCTGACAAAATGTGCGCCATACTGTTTACCTCAGGGACCACTGGAAAAAGTAAGGGAGTGATGCTCACTCACAGAAATCTGACAGACAATGCTACCAGCCTGGACATGAAGATACAGGCTGGAACCGTATCCATGACGCTTTTGCCCATCCACCATGCCTATTGCTTTACCATGGATATTTTGAAGGGAATCTACATAGGACTGGTGATCTGCATCAATGACTCCATTATGCACGTATCCAGAAATATGAAGCTGTTTAAGCCAGAGATTGTTTTGCTGGTTCCCATGGTGATTGAGTCCGTGTACAAGAAACTGAAGGAATCCACAGGTATCCTTCCCAAAAAGATGGTTGCCAAAGCAGCCTTTGGCGGAAACCTAAAGACTATATGCAGCGGAGGAGCATACCTCCCTCCGGAGATGGTGGATGCCTTTGCACAGTACGGTATCACAGTACTTCAGGGGTACGGAATGACAGAGTGCTCCCCTGTCATCAGTACAAACCTGGAGTGGGCCTCAAAGGCAGGTTCGGTGGGCAAACTGTTGCCCAACTGTGAGGCCAGGACCGTGGACGGAGAACTCTGGGTGCGAGGCACAAGCGTCATGCTTGGATACTACCAAATGCCCGAAGAGACAGAGGAAGCACTGACGGACGGCTGGCTGCGGACCGGGGATCTGGGGTATGTGGATGAGGATGGCTTTGTCTTTTCTCACAGGACGCAAGAAAAATCTGATCATATTGAAAAACGGAGAAAACGTAAGTCCAGAGGAGCTGGAAAATGAACTTGGAAAGTCCCCCTGGTCCAGGAGGTGCTTGTAAGGGAAAAAGACTCAGTCATTGAGGCCGAGGTTTTTCCGGATCAGGACTACGTAAAAAAAGAAGCATATCAAAGAAATAACTCAAAGACTTCAGGAAGTAATCGATGAGTATAACCAAGGTCTTCCGGCCTATAAGAGGATTCACGGACTTAAAGTCCGAGAGGAGGAGTTTGAGAAAACACCCTCTAAAAAAAAAATAAAGCGATATTAGAATTGTGAGAATGTTTTTCCCCAGGAATCGATTGCGTAACTCGCAAAATCTTAGTATAATACCCTCAGTGGATGTTCTTTGTCCGCTGGGGGTAAAATAGTTTCACAGAGATTGCACAAAGAGGAGTATCAGATGACAAGAAAAAGAAAAAACAGCAGTGATAACATGGATGGTGATTGCGGCGCTTCTGTTATCAGGGTGCGGAAAGAAGAGAGATACAAGTTCGGAAAACTCTGCTCTGGAGACGGAATCCATATCTCAGAGCCAACAGGCAGGAGATAGTGGGAAACGGGATGCTTCGGGACAGCCAAAGAGGAGACAACGGGCCAGACAGAAAAGAAGAAACAGCCTGAGAAGAAAAAAAACAGACAGAGTCGGAAAGCCAGTCAGAAAACAGCACAGAGCGGGAGAGTGGCATAGAAGCAGAGGAAAAGGATGCAGGGCAGCAAGAGATTGGTCGGGAGATCACGGTTTCGGACAATGTGAACCTGAGGGAAGCTCCTTCCACTGACGCAGCCATCTACCAGATCATCCAAAAAGGAAGCAAGCTCTACTGTATCTGGGCAAATGAAAAGTGGTGCAAGGTCACCTATGACGACAGAGAGCTGTATGCAGCAGCGGAATACATGGATCTCAGAGGAGGAGGCTGCGGAGAATGGATACAAGATAACCATTGATCCCGGGCATTCCAGTGTGGCCGCAGAGGGAACTGACCCGATCGGACCGGGGGCTTCGGAGCAGAAGGCAAAGGATTCCAGCGGAACTACAGGCTGTGTAACCGGGATTCGGGAGTATGAGCTGAATCTTCAGGTTTCCCAAAAGCTGAAGGAGGAGCTTGAGAGCAGAGGCTACCAGGTCTGCATGACCAGGGAGAGCAATGACGTTCCTGTGGGAAATGTGGAACGCGCAAGCGTGGCCAACAACAGCGGGTCTGACATTCTGGTCAGAATCCACGCCAACGGATCAGAGGACTCCTCCATAAGCGGAGGAATGACCATCTGCCCCACAGCAGAAAATCCGTATATAGGCAGCCTATATGAGGGACAGCCGCCGTCTGTCCGACTGCATCCTGCAGCACCTGCTCTCGGAAACGGACAGATCCGAGGGATGGGTCTGGGAGACCGACACCATGACCGGAAACAATTGGAGCCAGGTTCCCGTAACTATCGTGGAGCTGGGATATATGACTAATCCAGAGGAAGACCAAAATATGGCCAGTGATGAATACCAGGAGAGGATGGCTGCGGGGATTGCGGATGGGATTGATGCTTATTTTGGAAGGGTGAGTGAGTAAGAAATAGTTGCTTTTTATGACGCATTAAAGTTAAAAAATATGTTGTGAGTTGTTTGCTAATTATGAAAGAGAAAAGGAGCAGAAAGATATGAGAAAAATAAGCAAGAATAGCACAGGTATAATATTCTTTTTTTTTACATTTTAGTAATTTTACTCTATGTTCCTCAACAATAAATGTAAATGCAGCTAATACAAAGTGGAAAAAAGGCTTGTAAAGCTTATAGATCTTATCTAGCAAAAAATGAATCAAAGTTTAAAGTTGTAGAGGGAATTTCAGGCATACTAATAAAGAGAGTTACAAAAAAGGCAGCAAGTTTTCTAATTACAGACCTGGATAAGAATGGGATTCCTGAGCTAATCACATGGTATAATGTAGCCTATAAACAAAATTATGCGTTTATATATACATACAAAAATAAAAGAGTGGTTCGAGTAAAAAGGATTTTAATGGAAAATTAAGTAGCATTAAGGCTTTTTGTAACGCAGCAGGGAATTATACCATTTATGCGTGCAATAACAATCATTTACATGTTGATTGGAATGGCGGATTTTGGGATATCGAAATGATGTTTATCACATGAAAAAGGGGAAACTGAAACTCTATGCAGAAGGTAATGAAGACAAACTGATTAATAAAAGAACATTTACAGTTAATGGAAGGAAAATCAGCCGCAAAAAATATTTGTCCGTTGTAGGCAAATGCAATGTTAAAAAGCAATGGGTATCTGATTTCCAATAATAAGAAAAACAGAAAAAAATGTATATAAACAGTAAAATTTTCCTGGATAAACTCAGCAGGGAGATCGCAGTTAAGTATGATGGCGTGGGAGTGTAAGACATCAACACGAAGGCTATGAGCAGGTGTATGAGAAACGTGGATAAAGTTAACGCGGGAATCGGTCAAGATTCCCGCAAAAATAACGGTTCAATAAAATTTTTAATAAGCTCAATTCTGTCACTCACATTGGGAGCAAAAGGGAGGCAATGGAGATAACCAGATTTTTCTTCTTGTTAAAATAGATCACATTTCCGCCGTCTCCCATTGCAGCGCAGGCCTTTTCCTGGGTATCCACAATCCACCACAGATAGCCGTAGGAGGCCCTGCTCGTCCCAAAAGCTGTGTTCAGACATACTCATCCATCCACTTCGCAGACACGATCTGCTTTTTCTTCCCATATCCCATCATTCAGGTAAAGCTGACCGATTTTCGCCATATCCACAGGGAGAGCGTAAGTCCCCAGCCTCCCGCGTTCACCCCGGCCTGGTCGGCAACCCAGCCGCTGATGGTTGTGGACTCATTGAATGCAAACTGTTCTTCTTTGCTGTGAAAGACGATAGGCCGTTCCACTGTGATATCCAATGGAGAGAATAAATGCTCTGATGCGAAGTCAAACACGGATGCTCGGTAGCTTTCACAAGAATACCCGACAAAATATCCGGCCCGATCAGAGGTGTATATCGGAAGGTTCCAATCTGCTCCCTGCCTCCCAGCTGATCCAGCGAAAACTTTACCCAGTCACTGCTGGTAAAATACTCAGTATAAGGGACGTTGTCTCTATATTTGTAGGGGGCGGTCATGGTCAGGAGATTTTTAGAGTGATATTCTGTATAACTGCCTCATTTTTGTGACATTGTATTCCGGGAAAAAAGTCCAATATTTTCTGGTTAACATCCTTGATGTACCCTTTATCCATGGCAATTCCGATCAGTAGGGAGAGAATACTCTTAGTCACGGAATAAACATGAATACGACTTTGCGGTGTACAGTTATTAAAGTATTTCTCATAATTCACTCTCCCATCTTTAGATACAACAATACCTGCTATATTGCTGTAATCGTTCAAAATTTTGTCTTCAAGCTCTGTTATCTTTTTTTTTTGATATCCATATACTATACCTCCATCTGTGATGTGTTTAAGGGTTTCTTTTGACCGGAAAATATATTTCTGTTACGAACACTCTCATCGGAAACCTGGGAGGGGTCTGTCACATAGACTTCATAGAGAGCATTTGTCCCCACATAGCCCTCTTTTTTCTGCCCCTCCCTTTGCTTTGCATAGACAGATGGCAGTTGGGAGTAGGAACCATAAAGAACTGTCTTTAAACACAGCCCCGGGGAGAAATCTCTCGTACCAGTTACAAACTCTTTCACCGGAACTGCAAATTCGGTATCCAAACCGGGTGGCGTATATTCCTCACTGTGGAAAAGTACCATTGGCGGTGCAAGTACCGTAAGGCGGTGGTCCCGTATTCTTTTAAAAAGTCTGTCAAAGCACTGGGGATATTCTTCTGCAAAGGCGTATTCCTGTATCATTTTACGGATCGAAAGGATGCGCATCATAGGTACCTCAACTAACTGAACGTCGATATCATCCATATAAGACAGGAGAGACTTGCCTTGACTCAAAACAGATAGATCCTCTTTTAGCTGACTCAGAGTAGTCTGTGCCTGCACTATTTGGTCAGCAAGCTCTTTTTTCTTTTTGCGTGAGCTCCCGGAAAAGCTTTTCCTCCCTTATTTCTTCTGAACAGAGTATGGCTTTGATTTCCTCCAATGAGAAATGATAAGATTTCAGGCGGTTAATCATTAACATGGTTTCCAACTGTTCGATTGAGTAATAACGGTAACCATTTTCAGGGTTGATTTCATTGGGCAGCAACAGCCCTATTTCGGCATAGTACCTGAGTGTCTTTGTGGAAACTTTTACATATATTCGAAAACTCTCCAATCGATAACATTGTGTTCCTCCTAATACTTTTATGTCTCACTATATAGTACACCTTGCCCTAGGGGGGAAAGTCAATGCAGAGATTCTATAAATTAAATATTTTCTACAAATGCCGAATAAAGCTTGACATTTAAATTAGACAGATGTAGAATCAAATTATAGACAATTGTCTTAAAGGAGATGATAATATGGAACGGATGAAAAATTACCGGACGCGGAGTTTGACATTATGAAAGTGGTATGGGCGAATGACCCGCCCATCACAACCAACATTATTATGGAGCAGCTGGGAAATAATAAGGGCTGGAAGGCACAGACTGTCATTTCCCTAATGCTTCGGTTGGTGGAGCGGGGATTTTTAAGTACCGATAAAAGGGGAAAAGAGCGCATATACTATCCCTGGTAAGTAAGGAGGATTATCTAAAGTTTGAGACAAAGTAACTTTATGAGGCAGTATCATAACAATTTTTTTCAATCTTGTAAATACGCTTTATGCGGACAAAGCGCTGTCGGAAAAGGATATTGACGAATTGCTTCAGTGGGCAAAAAAGAACGGAGGGAATAGAATGCAGAGTTTTATGGTTATGCTTCTGATATGTTCCGTTACCCTGACGGTAATTGCACTTTTTTATATGGCAGTGACACCGCTTTTAGTAAAGCGCTATTCTGTAAAAAGGCTGTTATTACGCATGGCTCGTCCTTGTGGCTGGGCTGCTGATACCTTTTCGGCCGCAGTTTCCCAATGCTCTTATCAAAGTGGATATGCAAAACAGTACAGCAGCGCCTATCATCAGAATAGGGAACGGGTCTCCTGCTGCCTTTCACACCCCCTGCTGACAATGTGCTCCCAGCTGCTGTACCCGGTCAGTCACTGTGGCAGATTGTGGCGGCAGTATGGATAGCAGGAATTCTAATCTTTCTTGCTTACCATGTCATCAAACATTGCCGCTTTTTAAAACTGACGTCGCGCTGGAGCGAAAACGTTACGGATGAACAAACGCTGACCCTGTTCCGAAACTTAGAAGCACAGATGGGTTTGACAGATCATATTAATCTGCAGGTCTGTGACAGCATCGGGAGTCCCATGTTGATAGGTTTTGTACGACCCTGCATATTGCTGCCGAAGGCAGAATTTGCGGAGGAAGAGCTTCGTTTCATCCTAAAGCACGAACTTGTTCATTACAAGCGAAAAGACCTATGGTATAAATGTTTGATATTGATTGCAAACGCAGTACATTGGTTTAATCCTTTCGTTTACTTAATGGCTAAAGCAATTGACGTTCAATGTGAATTGTCCTGCGATGAGGAAGTTGTACGCGGTACGGGGGCAGACACACGTCAGTATTATTGTGAAACAATTATCAGTGTGATCAGATATCAATCGAAACGAAAAACAGCGTTATCGTCTCATTTTTATGGAGGAAAAAAAGGTATGAAAGACAGAATTTTTTCAATTATGGATATGAGCAAGAAAAAAGCAGGGCTTTCCATTCTCTGCGGCGTAATCATTTTTACTTTTGGGATGTTCTTTGCCTTCTCGGCTAAGGCGGAAACGCAGGAACCGCCCACAAGTATTCGAAAAGAGATTCAGGAAATTAGAACGGTTTCACCTGACTCTACCTTTGCATACAAATTTTTGCCTGACCCCTGAAATTTATTTAATGTATTCGGCATTTGGAATTGGAATCTCAGATGACGGTGAAAGGTTACTGTATAATGGACAGAGAGTAAGACTTTTGTGGATGAACATTCTGACAGCCAGGCATTCTTTTTAGATGAAGAAGGGACTCTTGATTTGTGTGTTATCCGCGATGCGTCCGGCAATATTACTGGCATGGAACCTATATCCCAGGGCAAAGCAAAGAGTATCGTTCCGCTTTCTTTGCAGGCGATGTCAATACAGGAAACAACACAGAAGAGGCCGAAGAGATAGAAGAGATTGAAGAGACAGAAGAAAACGTAAAAGAGACAGCAATAGATAGGAAAGGCTCCAATAAATATGAGCAATATGAGGCATACGGCGTAAAGCCTTCAACAGACGGTAATGTTTTGAATTACAACGGCCAGCGTGTGAAACTGCTTGCAGATATGCTTTTGGATGGTTCCTTTGAGACATACTGGTATGATCAGGATGGAACGGTCAGTCTGTCGGTAGTGAGAGACGTGGCGGGAGAGATTACTGATGTTGAGCGTATATCAGAGAAACAGGCAGAAAAATATTACTCTGCGTTAGAAGAATATGAGGAAAATGCTTTGAAAGCTTTGCAGTAGAAAAGAAAAGGAATCTTAAGAGGAACAGCTGCAAAGATACCAAGAGACATGACATACAGCTGTCATGTTCCAATTGCTATAATCAGCATAAAAAGGAGGTTTCACTTATGATAGAATCAAGATGTGGCATCTTATGCAGTGAATGCGGGTACAAAGAGCAGATGGGATGCCAGGGCTGTATACATATCGACAAGCCGTTTTGGGGGGATAGCTGCCCGGTCAAAAGCAGCTGCGAATCCAGGAACATGACCATTGCGGGCAGTGCGGTGAGTTTCCCTGCGCCCTGCTGAAACAATTTGCCTACGACGAAAAGCAGGAGACGGCGGTAAACGCATTGAACAGTGTAAATGTTGGAGTAAAGAGATGTGACCATAGATACGAGGTTGAGAGGACGGTTCAGTTGTATGCTGGACCGTCCTCTGTATAATAAAAAGGAAATAATTTGTATCAGTCTATGGCTTGCATAGTTTGGATATACGAAATATAATGAATAGAGATATGTCAAAATGGCGTTTTGTATTTGGCGGTTTCACGATATACCCTGAACCATTTTTTCTGCTATCATTGATACTTTTCAGGAAATTAACAGAGTACTGAAGGATAACGGAATGTTTTTTTAGCTGATTCGGCACCGAATGAGGAGGAGACGGAACGATTTGTGGATTCATATATGCAGATGAGAAAAGACGGTCATATAAAATTCTATACAGAGAAGGAATGGCAGGATATCGCTATCCGTTTTCCTAAGAAAAAGCAGACAGCATCGGAGCCGGATGATAGTTGGGCTAGGTTTGATAAGCTAGTGATAAAGGGGTATGCATTAGAGATCAAGGATGATGAGATTTGGATCACAGAGCGGGTAAACAATATTACATATCAAAAAAGAAAGATCGTTTGAAGGAATTACTGACTGCTAAACAAAATTTATGAATGGAGGATTAGCCACATGGAAACAAACCAGTACTTAAATGACCTGTACAATCACTATGATGAGGATGGACGGCTTGCGTCAAAGCATGGCTCCGTTGAGTTTCTCACCACAATGCATTATATTGAAAAATACATAAAAAGCAGTGACCGTGTACTCGAAATCGGTGCTGGGACGGACGGTATTCACACACGCGCTGGCGCGCCAGGGATATGCCGTAGACGCAGTGGAATTGATAGAGCACAATATAGAGATCTTTCGTCAGAATACCTTGCCGGAAGAAAACATAACGATCACCCAGGGCAACGCAATGGATCTGTCCGGTTTCCATGACAATGAGTATGATATCACGCTGCTGCTAGGTCCGCTGTATCATCTCTACAGTGTGGAAGATAAAAAGGAAGGCTCTGCGTGAGGCTATCCGCGTAACAAAGCAGGGAGGCGTGATTTTTGCCGCCTATGTCATATCCGATGGCTGCTTGCTTGACGAAGGGTTTTGCCGTGGTAATATCAGTGTAGCAGAATATATTGAAAAGGGCTTGCTTGACCCCCAGACTTTTGCCGCCAAATCTGAGCCAAAGGATTTGTTTGAGCTTGTTCGAAAAGAAAACATCGATGACTTGATGTCTGTATTTCCTGTATCACGGCTGCACTATGTTGCATCAGATGGATGCGCCTTATTTATGCGTGAGGCTGTGGATGGTATGGATGATGAAACCTTTGATATGTATTTGAAATATCATTTTGCTACTTGTGAGCGTCAGGATTTGCTGGGCGTTACAAGTCATGCAATTGATATTTTTAGAAAATGAAAGGGATACACTTATGGAGAGCGATGTAAAACAGATAATTCTTTCATGCGGCGCAGACGTGTGCGGCATTGCAGGTATAGAAAAATTTGAAGAAGCACCGGCGGGTTTTTCTCCTGCGGATATATTTGAGGAATGTAAGTCAGTGATTGTATTTGGTGTTGCACTCCCCAAAGGTTTAACAAAGGTTGAACCTCGGTTTGCTGCTTAACCCTGAGTATGGAAATTTGCTGACGATAGGTGCAATTTTTGAACTCGAGCTTCCGTCAGATAAACCGTGTGAAAATATCTGTATCAATGGTTGTAGAAAATGTACAGAAGTCTGTCCGGCTCAGGCGATCAATCAGGGAAAGGTTGATCAGCTGTTGTGTTGACAGAATACTTACGGAAAACGGATCGCGGGTATGATACAGTAGACTGTAACACTTGCAGGACTGTCTGTCCCATGAAATATGGAAAGCAGAGCTGTTTTACTTAAATAAGTGGAGATATGGTAAATGAATATAAATAATTTTAAAAATGTACTGTCCGGCAGAACTGTTTTAATAACAGGGGCAGGCGGCGGAATTGGATTAGAAACAGCCAAATACTTTGCTGTGATGGGTGCAAAAGTACTCATCCTAGAAGTGAATGAAGAAAAAGGGAAAAGTGCAGAAAAGCAACTAAATCTGATTGCCCAAGGCAGCGCAAAGTTTTATCAAATTGATCTGGCAAACGAGAGCGGCATATTTAAAATGAAAGAATATGTGTTGAATAAATTCGGCTGCCCCTGATATTGTCTTTAACAATGCTGCAGCGTTACATTTAGGCGATATTGGATCAGTCAGCAGCAGTGAATGGGATAATGGATACCTTGTAAATTTGAAAGCCCCCATTTTGTTGGTTAAATGTTTTTAGATATAATGAAGCAAAGAAATTCAGGGATTTTCGTATTTGTATCAAGTTCGGAGCAATCGCTCACATGGGGGCATATGAAATATTCAAAACAGCACAGGTTGAATTGAGCAATACGTTGTCTATGGAGTTGGAAGGCACTGGAATTTACGCATACACCATAAGCCCAGGCTTGGTAAAAACGGAAACCGCTATGCGTTCAATTGAGATTGTTGCCCAGAATATGAACATTTCCTTAGAGGAATTTTACAGGATGAATCAAGATCATATTATAGATAAAGAAGATGCCGCCCTTGGTTTTGTTTTTTTTGTCAGTATTGTATGCGGAAAAATACAATGGTCAGGAGGTTGGTTCCATACAGGTAATCAATGGAGCAGATCATAAAAAGCCAATCTTATGAAAGCTGTGATTTTAAAACTCTAAAAAGAGTAATTAGAACGTATGAGGAGCAATACCGTGGCTGGAAGGAGAGGAACATTTTTGAAAGGCAATGGGTACTGAGGGATTTTAAGAAAAGTGTTGGTAAGTCGGCAGATGAAGTCAATGCCCAGATAAAAGCTATGGCGACAGGCAAAGGGGTTTTGTCTACCGACGATTATGATCTATTAAAGGCTCTGTGTGGATATTGGCAGCACCAATATCAGCTATTACAGAGCTTTGAGAAAAATAGAGAGAAGTTGCAGGAAAATAGCCTGATTATTAAACAATGGATTTCTGATATTGAAAGTTGTGTGAATAAGTGAAGGTAACACCAATCCCGGCTTGGATAGCCGGACAAGGAGGATGCTTATGAACTGGGAACCGTGGACCGGCTGTTACAAGATAAGCGATGGCTGCACAAACTGTTATTTTTATGGACCATATGCGAAACGCTATGGCCAAAATACCATACAAAAAACAGATAAATTTGATTGGCCCATCAGAACGAACGCAAAAGGCGATTACAATATTAAAGGAAACAAAATACTGGCTACCTGCTTTGCGACTGACTTTTTTTTTGCCGGAAGCAGATGAATGGCGTAAAGAAGTATGGGCTATGATCAGGAGAGAAAGGATATAGAGTTTTTAATTTTGACAAAGCGGATTGACCGGTTTCTTGTTTCACTTCCAGATGATTGGGGCACAGGATATGACAATGTGAATATAGGATGTACTGTTGAAAATCAGCAATTAGCCGATAACAGACTTCCACTCTTTTTGTCCTATCCAATAAAGCGGCGCTTTATTGCCTGCGCTCCGCTTTTAGAAGCAATAGATTTAACGCCTTATCTTCATGGAGTGGAGCACGTTACAGTGGGAGGTGAAACTGGGAGAGCGGCACGAGAATGTGATTACGAATGGATACTCAAAATCCATGAACAATGTGTAAAGGCAAATGTGACATTCTGGTTCAAAAACACAGGCTCGCTTTTTTAAATGCAATGGTAAAGTGGAAAAGATAAATCCGTTTAAACAGACGAGCAGGGCAAAAGAGATGGGGCTAGATATTCTAAATGGGAAACGATTATTTTAGATGAAGTGAAAGGAAAACAAAATGAATCAAGACACACAAAAACAACGGATGGAATCACAGAGTATAAAAATAGTACCTGCATATGATTTCCAGCGGGAAGTATGCGAGTTATTTACCGAGTATACGGATATGTTAATCAAGGGTGATTCTACCTTTGAACGTTATCTGCACATTCAGAATTATGATGAAGAGCTGAGACAACTGCAAGAGAAATACGGCCTGCCATACGGGCGGCTGTACTTGGCATTGTGCGGTGAGGAAGTGGCAGGGTGTATTGGGCTAAAAAAAAATAGACATTCAGAATTGTGAAATGAAACGGCTTTATGTTAGGCCTAAATTTCGCGGGAAACATATAGGCAATCTGCTGATACAGAGAATTATCAGCGATGCCAGGGAGATTGGATATGCGCACATGCTGTTGGACACTTTGCCGTTTTTACAAAGCGCAGTGCATATGTACAAAAAGTATGGCTTTTATGAGATCCCGAGCTACAATGACAGTCCCATGGATTCCTCAATTTATATGAAACTGGATTTGTCCGGAGAGTAGAAAGGATATAAGGGATAAACTATATGATAGTGCATAAGAAAAATGATAAATTATGGAAACCAATGAAGTCTGACTGTTCGAAATGTTCAGGATTATGCTGTACAGCACTGTTTTTCTCAAAAACAGATGGCTTTCCAAAGGATAAGATTGCAGGGGAACCTTGTATGCATCTTCTGAAAAACTATCAATGCAAGATACACTCGCAACTCAAGGCAAAGAAAATGCGAGGCTGTATTGGCTATGATTGTTTTGGAGCAGGGAATCAAGTGACAGAAATTGTATACAAGAGAAAAACATGGAACGAGCTTTCCAAAGCAATCAAAAGAAATTTTTGATGTATTTACAGCTGTATTCCAATTATACCAAATCAGGTATTTTTTGACGGAGGCATCATTACTTATTTTTGCTGACTCGTTTTCGGGAGATATTCAAAAATTGATAGAGGAAAATGTCAGAATTACAAATAATTCACCTCAGATAATATTATCTTTTAATATAGAGGAATATAGAAGTAAAGCGAACGATGTCCTGAAAGAAATATGCAAGCGATTGCACGGTAAAGAAAATCGTAAAGATTTCTCTTGTCCGAAAGACTTTATTGGGAAGAAATTCAGGGGGAAAGATATGAGCGGTCTGGATTTAAGTACAAAGCTATTGATCGCCGCTGATTTTTCAGACTGCATTTTTTGATGGGACGATCTTTTTTAGGAGCTGACACACGAGATACCAATTTCACGGGCGCTGATTTGGAGGAAGCGGTTTTTCTCACACAAGGACAAATCAACGCAGCAAAAGGAAATCGCAGTACAAAGATTCCAAAGAATTTATACTATCCAGTCACGTGGAGGTAGTGGATGAACTAAAATAATATTTGGGCGGCAGGATCATTTGTCAAAATCCTGCCGCCAAATAAGACTAGTTAAAGTAAACCATTTCATCGAGCGGGGCATCACAGGAAGAAATTTGCTTTGCGTACAAGACGGGTCCCTTTTCCCTGTATATTTTATTAAACTCAAAGGTGACCTTGGCAGTAACCTGAATCCACTGGCCATGCTTTTTAGATTTGCAGCAAGAGGAGTTTTACAAATATAGCCGATTACCTGTACATCATCCGCACAACAGGTCATTGCCCGACGGCCGGGAACAAAATAGTCGGCTTCTTTCCGCTTACTCTTCATGACACAGGCTTTAAATCTCACCGTCTTTCCCAAATACTTATCCGGATTGTCATTCATATCCACATAAAATATACCATAATCCACATCATCAATATCAATGATTTCCGCATTAAGATCATAGGGCATAGCCTCTGCAAAAGATCGATCAACTCGCCGTTCTCATCTTCAAAGCTGATCTCACAGGAAGGGTTGACCACTTTCATGCCACGTCTGTAATTAGCCAGCGGGTCTTCCTGTTTGCAGCGGTTAAATAAAACCATGTCCGCATTTTGAGCCATCTCAGTGAACAGGGACTGCATATTGTTGCGGTAGATTTGATAGCTGCCGCCATCTATGATAACAATCTCCTGGGCAATGCCCCAGCCCAGAGGTAGCTTCATAGCGCGCAGTTTATTGACACCCCAGAGGGGATTGTATTCCAACAGCACTCTGTCCGGATGGTACTTCCGGTGAAGCACTCTTAAATTTTCAAAGGTAAAATCTTCCGGTTCCTCTATTGTTTCCAGAACCGTGTTGTATTTCAGCAAATCCTTCTCATCGAAGGTTTCTTCTCCCTCTTCACAGGCAATCAGCAGGGTTGTCTCTTCAATCTGAAAATAATCCTGGCGTACAGTAAAATTCAGGAAAGAAGTTTTGCCGCTCTCCAGCATACCGGTGACCAGATATACCGGCGTTGAAATATTAAAATCACTCATTTGACCTCACCCTGTCCTTAACGCCCAAACCATAGTTGTTCCAGTTTCTCTTCATCAATTTTGGAACCAATGACACAGATTCTGCCGGTATACTCCGCGCTTCCGCTTCTGACTTCGAACTCGCCGGGAACCATGTCGAAATAGGTCCATTTTCCGTCTCCATCCTCAAGCATTCCCTTTGCCCTTAGAATGGTGCCATAGGAAGCATCATCCGACAATGTTTTTAGAATCTCTTTAATTTCATCGGAAGTGTATTTGCGAACTGTCTCTCTGCCCCAGCTGGTGAATACTTCGTTCGCGTGGTGGTGGTGTGCATGTTCATGGTGGTGCTCATGCTCGTGGTCATGGCAGCCGCAAGTGCAGTTTCCTCCATGCTCATGGTGGTGTTCATGCTCGTGATCATGGCAGCCGCAAGTACAGTTTTCTCCATGTTCATGGTGGTGCTCATGCTCATGTTCCTCTTCCGCATTGGATAGTTCAATTTTTTTGCCCTCGATGGTATCCAGTATCTTTTGACCTCCCAGCTGCTCTATAGGGGTGGTGATAATGGTTGCCTTTGGATTTATGTCGCGTATCAGAGAGATGGCGGTCTCCATCTTCTCTGAATCAGCCTTTTCCGTGTCCGTGCGGCTCAGAATAATAGTGCCGGCCGCAGCCACCTGGTTTTTAAAAAATTCCCCGAAGTTTTTTGAGATACATTTTACATTTTAATACATCCACAACCGTTATGGCGCTGTTTAAGACGACCTCAGCATCCAATTTCTCCACTGCGTGAATCACATCGGAGAGCTTCCCCACACCGGAGGGTTCAATAATAATACGGTCAGGTGTATACTTTTCCGTAACCTCTTTTAAAGCGGTGCCAAAATCTCCCACAAGAGAGCAACAGATACACCCGGAGTTCATCTCCCGGATCTCAATGCCGGCATCCTTCAGAAAACCGCCGTCAATTCCGATTTCGCCAAATTCATTTTCAATCAAAACAATCTGCTGGCCCTTAAACGCATCCTGGAGCAATTTTTGATCAGTGTGGTTTTTCCAGCCCCCAGGAAACCGGAAATAATATCAATTTTAGTCATCTTTACATCTACCTATCTTTTCTGTTCAAGAAGGAGGACGAAGATAATACTTCGCCCGTCTCTTTACCGGCTTTGCATGCTTAGTATGCAGTAAGGCTGCCAATGGCAGGATTTCTGTATAGCTCTTATAAAAAGCTATAGATAGAACTGCTCATTAAGAAGCATAGCCGTCAATTGTTTCTATTATACTACTGATTTTTATTAATGTAAACGCGTACGCTAAGGTATTATTCACAAAAAATCTCATTATGAGTAGTTCCTGTTTTTTTCGCTGGTAGGAATGAAAAGAATAGTATGTTCAGCTATAATTAATTTATGGGATGATAGAATCAAGAGATTGGAGTAAAAAACTTTTTATAGAGAAGCGGAGGGATGTTATGAAGTTAACAAGAAAGAATGTTATGTATCGGGACTTAAGTCCCGAGAAAATGTCGCCGTGACTGGCGGCATTTTGTATATAAAAGAAATGCTCAGATCCGTTTCAGATACATCTTTTCCACCCAACTGATTAACACATACAGCCCGGTAGCAATGACACACAGAATTAGAATGCTCATAATCACAAGATCCAGTTTAAACACCTGGGAACCGTAAATGATCAGATAACCAAGCCCTTGCTTGAGGATATAAACTCCCCCGATGATTACACCGATGAGGCAAAGACCAATGCTGACCTTCATGATGCTGATTATATTCGGTATGGTACTTGGTAGGACGACCTTAAAGAGGACATCTCTCTTTGTTCCGTGCAGGGTATAAATCAGTTTTATCTTATCCGGGCTGACCTCCTGAAAGCCAGTGTACAAATTGAGTACAGCGCCAAAAATGGCTACGGAGATTCCTGCAACGATGATCGTATTCATATTCGCACCCAGCCACACAATCAGCAGTGGAGCCAGAGCGGATTTTGGCAGACTGTTCAACACCACCAGATAAGGTTCCAAAATCTGGGAGAGCTTAGGGAGAGCCAAAGCAAAACGGCAATCACAAGTCCCAGGATTACCATTAAGGGCAAAGCTGAGCAATGTCTCAGCAAGGGTGATGCCGATGTGCATGAAAATACTGCTGTCAGCAGCCATGGTCAAAAATGTGGATACCACCCGGGACGGACTGCTGAAGACGAAGCTGTCAATCCAGCCCAGTCTGGCTGCAACCTCCCACAGAACAAAAAAAGACCACAAACAGGAGAATGCGCGCCGTAGTCACAATCTGTTTATGGTGCCTGATATCTTTTAAAAATTTTAACTGGTTAGAGAGAGCTCATTCATCTTTATTCAGCTCCTTCCATATACGGTTGAAATAGTCTTTGAACTCAGGGGCATTTCTGGACTTTAAGGGTGTGCGGTCAGGAATATCAAGCTGGATAGGGACGATAGCCTTGATTTTAGCAGGGCGCGCCGTTAACACAATCACCCGGTCCGCCACACTGATGGCTTCCGACAAGTCATGGGTTACCAGTATGGCAGTTTTGTGCTCCCTTTTTAATGATGGATGCTATGTCATCACAAACGGAAAGCCGAGTCTGGTAGTCCAGAGCGGAAAAGGGTTCATCCAGCAGAAGCAGGTCCGGCGCAAGGGCAAGTGTTCGGATCAGTGCGGCCCTCTGGCGCATTCCTCCTGAGAGCTGAGAGGGTTTACAGTCTCTGAACTTGCTCAGACCGTAGGTGTACAACATATTTTCTACACGTTCTTTTGCCTCATCGGTGACTTTTTTCTGAATTTCCAGCCCCAGCATAACGTTGCTGTAGATGCTGCGCCATTCAAAGAGATGGTCTTTCTGCAGCATATAGCCGATTTTGGTGCGCGCGTCCTTCATATCTCGTCCACGCAGTAGGATGGTGCCGGATTCCGGTGAGAGAAGGCCGCAGATCAGCGACAGAAGTGTGGACTTGCCACAGCCGCTGGGCCCCACCACGGCAATAAATTCTCCGTCCTGGACGGAGAAGGATATATTAGATAATGCATAAGTTTCCCCACTGACACTGTGGTATGCATAGTTGATATCACGAAGTTCTAATAATGGCTCCATGGTTACCTCCTTGTATTCTGACATTCCTGTACTGTGGAATGTTCTATATCTTATTCTATGAAAATCATGTGAAAAGGTGTATAATCGAAAAAGCAAAAAAGACATGTCCGTTTATCACAGAAATTGGCTGGGAGGCTGCCATGAACAGAAATTATCAGAGAGAGTTGGATGGAATCATTGAGAGAAACCAGAGGGAGGAAAGGACGCCTCATCTGCTGCTGCATAGCTGCTGTGCACCCTGCAGCAGCTACGTGCTGGAATATCTGTCCAGGTATTTTAAGATTACGGTGTTTTATTATAATCCTAATATCTATCCTGAGGAGGAATACAGTAAGCGGGTCAGGAGCAGCGGCAGTTGATAGTAAAGATGTCCCTGGAAAATGAAGTGGATTTCATAGAGGGAGAATATGATAAAGAACGCTTTATCATATGTCCAGGGGCTGGAAGAGCTTCAGGAGGGCGGTGAGCGCTGCTTTCGCTGTTATGCCCTGAGATTGGAGGAGACAGCGGCCCTGGCAAAAAGCTGGGGTGTGATTGGTTTACCACAACCCTCTCCATCAGCCCCATGAAAAAATGCGAAAAAAAGCTTAATGAGATTGGGGAAGAGCTGGGAAGAGTATACGGGGTAAACTATCTTCCCTCTGATTTTAAGAAAAAGGACGGGTATAAAAGGTCCGTAGAGCTCTCCAAGATATTTGGCCTGTATCGTCAGGATTACTGCGGATGCGTTTTCTCAAAGAGGCAAGGTTAGAAAAGAGATACATTTTTTGTATTGGATTTTCAGGAATTATAAGGTAAAATAAGGATACTTGATGAAAAATAATAGAAATGAGGAATGATTATGGCACAATTATGGGGCGGACGTTTCACAAAAGAAACAGATAAACTTGTATACAATTTTAATGCATCGATTTCTTTTGACCAGAAGTTTTACCGCCAGGATATTGAGGGCAGCAAAGCCCATGTAACCATGCTGGCTAAACAGGGGATTTTAACGGAATCAGAGAGGGATCAGATTCTGGAGGGGCTTGAGGGCATTTTAAAGGACGTGGAAAGCGGGACTGTGGAGATCACAGATGAGTAGGAAGACATTCACAGCTTTGTGGAAGCGAATCTGATTGACCGGATCGGTGATGCGGGGAAAAAAACTGCACACAGGGCGCAGCCGCAATGACCAGGTGGCCTTAGATATGAAACTGTACACCAGAGATGAAATCATAGCCATTGATGGGCTTTTAAAAAGAGCTGCTGACCACTCTGATCTCAATTATGGAGGAGCATACAGATACTTTTTATGCCGGGATTTACACACCTTCAGAAAGCACAGCCGATCACATTGGCACATCATATGGGTGCTTACTTTGAGATGTTTAAAAGGGACCGGCAGAGGCTTTCCGACATCTATCACCGCATGAACCTCTGTCCTCTGGGCTCCGGTGCCCTGGCAGGCACCACCTATCCGCTGGACAGAGAGTATTCTGCCCGGCTGCTGGAGTTTGACGGTCCCACGCTCAACAGCATGGACTCTGTGGCAGACAGGGATTATCTGATTGAGCTGCTTAGCGCCATGTCCACCATCATGATGCACCTGAGCCGTTTTTCTGAGGAGATCATCATCTGGAACAGCAATGAGTATCAGTTCGTGGACCTGGATGACGCCTACAGCACTGGAAGCAGTATCATGCCACAGAAGAAAAACCCGGATATCGCTGAGTTGGTGAGAGGAAAGACCGGACGTGTGTACGGGGCGCTGGTTTCCCTTCTGACGACTATGAAAGGAATCCCTCTGGCATATAATAAGGATATGCAGGAGGATAAAGAGCTGAGCTTTGATGCCATGGACACGGTGAAGGGGTGTATCGCCCTGTTCAACGGTATGCTTGCCACTATGAAATTTAACAAGGAAGTAATGGAGAGAAGCGCCAAAAACGGCTTTACAAATGCTACGGATGCGGCCGACTATCTGGTAAACCACGGCGTCCCCTTCCGGGATGCCCATGGTATAGTGGGACAGCTGGTGCTGTACTGCATTGAGAAAAACATTTCCTGGATGATATGAGCCTGGAGGAATACCGAAAGATCAGCCCGGTATTTGAGGAGGACATCTACGAGGCAATCAGCTTAAAGACCTGTGTGGAGAAGAGGACCACCATCGGAGCTCCGGGACAGGAAGCGATGAGAGGTTCTTTCCAGGAATAGGGAATATTTGATGAAAAATTAAAAAAACCTTGATTTTTGCGCAAAAATAGTATAGTATTGTTCAAGAAAAGACAAATGTTCGCGATGCGAAGACAAAGGGCCGGTTTTGTTCATAATTAAGAAATTTCTTAGCCTTGCATTGGAAACGCTTGTCAGCAGGGCGGCAGCGGGCTGTTCTGACTTTAGAGCATGAGGAGATTGGAAAAATGGAAAAAAAGTTGAAAGTTGGAATTCTTGGAGCAACCGGTATGGTGGGCCAGCGTTTTATCTCACTGCTTGAGAATCACCCCTGGTTTGAGGTGGTGACTGTGGCAGCCAGCCCGAGAAGTGCGGGAAAGACCTACGAGGATGCTGTAGGCGGCAGATGGAAGATGGACACCCCATGCCGGAGGCAGTTAAGAAACTGGTGGTAATGAATGTAAATGAAGTGGAAAAAGTGGCATCCAGTGTGGATTTTGTTTTTTCAGCAGTGGATATGTCGAAGGAGGAGATCAAGGCCATTGAGGAGGCTTACGCAAAGACAGAGACTCCTGTGGTTTCCAATAACAGTGCCCATAGATGGACGCCGGATGTGCCCATGGTGATCCCGGAGATCAACCCGGAGCATTTTGAAGTCATCCCGTTCCAGAAGAAGCGTCTGGGCACCACGAGAGGCTTTGTGGCTGTGAAGCCCAACTGCTCCATCCAGAGCTACGCGCCGGTGCTCACTGCGTGGAAAGAGTTTGAACCATACGAAGTAGTGGCTACTACATACCAGGCAATCTCCGGAGCCGGTAAGACGTTTAAGGACTGGCCGGAAATGATCGAGAATATCATCCCGTATATCGGCGGGGGAGGAAGAGAAGAGTGAGATGGAGCCATTAAGGCTCTGGGGCAAGATTGAGGACGGGGCTATAAAGCCTGCTCAGTCTCCTGTGATTACCTGCCAGTGTATCCGGGTACCTGTGTTGAACGGACACACAGCTGCAGTGTTTGTAAAGTTTAAGAAAAACCTACCAAAGAGCAGTTGATCGAAAAGCTGGTCAACTTCAGAGGAGTACCCCAAAAGCTGGATCTGCCCAGCGCGCCCAAGCAGTTCATCCAGTACATGGAGGAGGACAACAGGCCTCAGGTAAAGGCGGATGTAGACTATGAGAAGGGTATGGGCATCTCAGTGGGAAGACTGCGCGAGGATAAGGTTTATGACTTTAAGTTTGTGGGCCTTTCACACAACACCGTGAGAGGCGCGGCCGGCGGAGCTGTGCTCTGCGCAGAGACACTGAAAGCGAAGGGATATATACAGGCAAAGTGATTTGTCTTGGAAACAGATAAGACTGAAGCAAGAACGCCGGGGCGTTCTTGAACAGAAAAAGAGATCGATGCCGTTCCGCTGAGGGGCGGCATCTTTATATCATAGGAAAGTCCTTCGGAATTCCCTATGATATAAAAAGCCCTCCGGGCGGATCGCACAGCGGCGGAGTGGAAGATGGCTGCCGGGGCAGCCCCGCCGCAGGCGGAGAATCCTGCGCGCAGGATTCTTTTTTGCAAAAGTAGCACAAAAATTTAACTTGTCATTTATAGGATTCTACTTTACAATAAGAAGGAAACATAAGAAATCGAATGATAAGTGGGTTGTAAATAAATGATACGTGTGAAAAATTTAACGAAGGATTTTGGCAGGCGAAGAGGGGTTTTCGACCTGTCTTTTGAAGTTGAGGACGGGGAAGTTTTTGGCTATCTGGGACCGGACGGGGCAGGAAAGACCACCACGATCCGGCAGTTGATGGGGTTGCCAGCCCCAGCAGGGGACGTTGCTTTTATCAATGGTAAGAATTGTCATGTAAAGGCGGAAAAGATCAGGGAATTTACCGGGTATCTTCGCAGGATACGGCCCTGCCTGAGGATATGACCAGCCTGGGATTTGTCCGTCTGATGGCTCAGATGCGTGGAGTAAAGAGCATTGAGCGTGCCGCAGAGTTGGCGGGAGCGCTTTGATCTGGATATGGATACGCGCATACGGAAATTGTCTGCGGAGGACCGGAAGAAGACGGCAGTTATCTGTGCCCTTATGCATGACCCCGAGGTTTTGCTGCTGGATGAGCCCACCAGGGGAATGGACTCTGTAATGCGAAACCGGTTTAATGATCTGATACTGGAGGAGAAGGGAAGGGAAAGACCATTTTTCTGTGCTCACATATCTTTGAGGAGGTGGAGCGCACCTGTGACCGGGTGGGCATGATAAAGGACGGAGTATTAATAAATGTGGACGATATTGCAGGAATCAGGGCGTCAAAGAAAAATCTTACAGCATTACCTTTGCCACGGAACAGGATGCCCTGCAGTTCGTAAAGGAAGAGTTTCAGGTACTGTCCATTAACGAAAGACAGATAACTGTCAGCCTCTCCGGTGAGATGGCGCCCCTGGTCAAGGCTCTGGGAGATTATCAGGTAGTGGGGATTGAGACCGTGACCCAGAGCCTGGAGGATATCTTTTCCCATTTTTACGGAGGTGGGGCCAGTGCTTAGTATTCCTCTTCTGAAACGGACTGTGAAATCGAACTATAAACTCTGGACCACGATCGTGGTTATCCTGACCCTCTTCATGCTTCTCATTGTGGGCATGTTCAGCCCGGGGCTGGGGGCGCGTGTGGCATCGCTTATGGCGGACTTCCCACCATGCTTTTGACTGCCCTTGGATTTGATATGGGTGCGGTTACCCTGACAGGTCATCTGGCGTCCTGTCTGTTTGGTTTTTTGTTTTTGGTGTTCCCTATGATCTATGAAACGGTCACAGCCAACCGGCTGGTTGCGCGCCAAGTGGAGACGGGAAGAATGGGGAGCTGGCTTTCCACGCCCAATCCCAGGAAGAAAATCGCGACCACACAGGCGTACTATCTGATTATGAGCCTGTTTGTGATGTTTCTGTTCACTACGGTCCTGGGGCTTGTGTGCTGTCGTCTCTGGTTTCCGGGAGAACTTGGTATTCCCCAGTTTATGCTCCTGAATCTGGGGGCCTTCTGTCTGCACATATTTTTTTAAGCGGAATCAGTTTTCTGGCGTCCTGTATCTCAGATGATACCAGGACTTCCCTGATGATCGGTGCCGGCCTTCCAGTGTTGTTTTATTTAATAAGGATGCTGTCCAACATAGGGGGAGGGATGGAGATATTGAGATTTTTACGGTGTTCACCCTGTTTTCGCCCAAAGCAATCATGGAGGGGAGTGTTCAGATCTGCTGGAGTCTGCCTTTGCTGGCTTTGGCCGGACTGGGAATGTACTGGGCGGGAATTGCCCTGTTTGAGAAGAGAGATCTGCCTTTGTAGGCAGTTGAGAGGTTATACATGTCTAAATCGTTATTTATTGCGGAGAAACCGAGCGTTGCCCAGGAATTCGCAAAAGCATTGAAGTTGAATACTGCCCGGAGGGATGGATATCTGGGGGGAAGATGCGGTTGTCACCTGGTGCGTAGGTCATCTGGTGACCATGAGCTACCCTGAGGTCTATGATTCCAGGTTAAAGAGGTGGAGTCTGCAGACCCTGCCTTTTATTCCGGAAAAAATTTCTTTATGAGGTGATTCCCTCTGTAAAGAAAACAGTTTGAGATTGTAAGCAGACTTCTGAACCGGGAGGATGTGGATACTATCTATGTGTGCACGGACTCCGGGCGGGAGGGTGAGTATATCTACCGCCTGGTGGAACAGATGGCTCATGTCAAGGGAAAGAAGAGACGGCGCGTGTGGATTGATTCCCAGACAGAAGAAGAAATCCTGAGGGGCATTGAGACCGCAAAGGATTTGTCAGACTACGACAACCTTTCGGAGGCGGCTTACCTCAGGGCAAAGGAAGATTATCTGATGGGCATCAATTTTTCACGGCTCCTCTCTCTTAAATATGGGGATCTTCTGTCAAATGTCATGGGAACCAAATATACGGTGATCTCAGTGGGAAGAGTTATGACCTGCGTTTTGGGGATGATTGTACGGAGGGAGAGGGAGATTCGGGACTTTGTCAAAACCTTTTACCGGGTGCTGAATACACTGGAATACGGCGAAAAGCAGTTTGACGGCGAGTTTCGGGCAGTGGAAGGTTCAGATACTTTCAGTCCCCAAAGCTGTACAAAGAAAATGGATTTAAGGAGAAAAAGGACGCCCAGGAGCTCATAGGGTACCTTGAGGAAGAGCAGCCCCTTCGTGCGCTGATATGCTCCATTGATCGCAGGAGGGGAGAACAAAATCCCCCTCTGCTCTATAACCTGGCGGAGCTGCAGAATGACTGCTCCAGAATGTTTAAGATCAGCCCGGACGAGACACTGCAGTGCGTGCAGGAGCTCTATGAAAAGAAGCTGGTAACCTATCCCAGGACGGATGCCAGGGTGCTCTCCACTGCTGTGTCAAAAGAGATTTATAAAAATATAAATGGCTTAAAAGGTCTTCCATGGGCAGAGGGCTATGTGGATCAGGTGCTGGAGATGGGCAGCTATAAAAAGATCAGCGCCACTCGCTATGTGAATGACAAGCAAATAACAGACCACTATGCGATCATTCCCACCGGGCAGGGTATAGGGGCGCTGCGGTCTGTGTCAGAGCGGGGCGAAAAAGGTATACAATACCATTGTGCGGCGGTTTTTAAGTATATTTTATCCCCCGGCTGTTTACCAGAAAATCAGCCTGGTGACTCAGATGCGGGAGGAGAAATTCTTCAGCAGTTTTAAGATTCTGCTCTCGGAGGGGGTATCTGCAGGTGGCAGGTATTCCTCAGGAAAAGAAAAAAGGATGAGGAAACAGAGATGGGGGCTGACACAGGATTGATTGAGGCGCTCAAAAATCTGAAAAAAGGGATGGAGCTTGTGGTGAAAGAGCTGAAGATCAAGGGGGGAGACTTCCCCGCCCAAACGGTACAATTCCGGTTCCATGATCCTGGCCATGGAAAATGCCGGGCAGCTCATTGAAGATGAAGAGCTGAGGGCCCAGATCAAGGGGAGCGGCATCGGCACCAGCGCCACCAGGGCGGAGATTCTGAAAAAGCTGATCGGAAACGAGTACATAGGACTAAATAAAAAGACTCAAATATTGACACCCACCTTTTTCGGTGAGATGATATACGAGGTGGTGAACGCCTCTATAAAGTCACTTCTGAATCCGGAGTTGACAGCCAGTTGGGAGAAGGGGCTTACGTATGTGGCGGAGGGGACCATCACGCCTGAGGAGTATATGGCAAAGCTTCGTCGTTTTATCCAGACGCGCACAGCAAGCGTCATGCAAAATAACTATGGGTATGCGCTGCGTCACAATTTCAGCGCAGCCGCCAAGTACTACAAAAAAAGGAGCGAAAAATAATGGAAACATGTAAAATTTGTAACCTGTACAACCTGGAAGAGACGATCGCAAAGGATTTATTTATGGGCGCTGTCTATCCCTGGGAGGTGCTGCCAAAGATCGGCGCATTCATCCTGGAACTGGGGAGTAAGCTGGATCAGGAAGAGTATGAGCAGCGCAGTGAGAATATCTGGGTGGCCAAGTCCGCAAAGGTAGCGCCCACTGCGTTTATAAACGGTCCTGCGATTATCGGAAAAGAGGCGGAGGTGCGCCACTGCGCCTTTATTAGAGGAACGCCATTGTGGGCGAAGGAGCTGTGGTGGGAAATTCCACGGAACTGAAGAACGTTGTGCTGTTCAATAAGGTACAGGTTCCACATTATAATTATGTGGGTGACTCTGTTTTTAGGTTACAAGGCCCACATGGGGCTGGGTCCATCACCTCAAATGTAAAAATCAGACAAAAAGCTGGTCATTGTAAAAGAAGGATCAGAGAGGATGGAGACAGGGCTAAAGAAATTTGGCGCTATGTTGGGTGATGAAGTGGAGGTGGGCTGCGGGTCTGTGCTGAACCCTGGTACTGTGGTGGACCCCACACCAATATCTATCCCCTGTCCTCTGTGAGAGAGGTGGTTCCGGCAAAGAGCATTTACAAAAAGCAGGGTGTGATTGTAGAAAAAAGATAAGAAAATCTTAAGCGCCTGCTTATAGAATATTAGCAATCTTTTTGGAGAACATGGTAAAATAGAAGAATATCAAAGAGAAAGCAGGGGCGGATCGTGAATACGGAAGATAGAAGAATTCAAGAAATAAGACAGCGGGCCAGAAGCCGCAGGCGTAAGAAACAGCGCACAGCAGCCTTCTGCCTGATAGGAGGTTTGATTCTCCTTCTATTGGCAGGAACAGGGATTGCCGCATGGCAGTTTCTATCCCGCCAGCCTGAGGGGAGAATATCAGCAGCCGTGAGCAAAGGGCAGGAGAGCGCTGCGGTACAGACAGAAACGCATGAGGCGGAGACTCAGACAGAGACAGACCCACCGGTGAAATTGGGGACAAACGCGGAGAATCTTTACAGCAATCATGCGCTGCTGATCAGACGAAAGAATGGCGAGAGACTGCTGGACAAAGGCAGCGGGGAGCGGATCTATCCGGCATCTATGACAAAGATCATGACAGCAGTGGTGGCCTTGGAAAAGGTGCAGGATTTAGAAGAGAAGGTCCGTCTTTCCGAGGATATGTTTGAGGAACTCTATCAGCAGGAGGCTTCCATGGCAGGCTTTCTCCCGGGTGAGGAAGTGAGTGTCAGAAACTTGCTCTACGGGGTGATGCTGCCATCAGGGGCGGAGTGCTGTACGGGGCTGGCTGAGTTTGTGGCGGGTTCCGAGGAGGCGTTTGCAGACTTGATGAACCAGAAGGCACAGGAACTGGGGATGGGCGATACACATTTTGTGAATGCCAGCGGCCTGCACAATGAGGACCATTATTCTACGGCAGCCGACTTGGCGGCTCTGATGGAGTACGCTCTGCAAAATGAGACCTTTCGCACCATTGCCCAGACAGATGCCTATACCATAGAGCCGTCGGATGCTCATCGGGAGGGACTGACTCTGTACAGCACCCTGTTCTCGTCAATGCCTGATGAGGTTCGGAGCAGCGGCTTGATTCTTGGAGGAAAGACCGGGTACACAGAGGAAGCAGGGCTCTGCCTGGCCAGTTTTGCCCAGATTGGCGGGGAGGAGTTTATACTGATTACCGCCGGAGCCCAGGGAAATCATGAGACAGAGCAGTTTCATATATTGGACACCTATGAGGTGTATAAGAATATCGGCTTTTAGAGACAAGTGCAGGACCAAGTGGTCCTGCATTATTTTTAGTAAACTTTATAATTAAAAAGTGAAATAAATATTGAAAAATATGACATTGTAGTGTACAATATAGAAGACGCAAAAGTGAAAATACTCTTGACCACAGATGCAGACACATCAGGGCTGTTACTTGCATTACCACCCGGACATCACCCGGGCGACTGCTCAGGAACATAGAGGAACCTAGAATCACCTCAAAGTTTGTTAGGAAATCGCCTGGGTAGCATGATCTTCCGCCTATGGGAAACAGCTTCCTCCGGCGCAGGAAGCGTTCGCCTCAGCCCGTAACGAACCTGACCGTCTGAACTGTTACAAACAAGTAAGTGAGACGATGTAAATTTTAGAAGATAATAGTTGACAAGCAGTCAAAAGTATAATATGATGTTTAGAAGAAAAACGAACACTAGTTCGCGGGCAAAATATATAGATCGGAATAGCAACCGACAACATTAAAAATGAAATCACAGAGTGAGGAGAACAGAGATATGGGTCAGGATGATAAATTAAAAGCATTGGATGCGGCCATCAGCAAGATTGAGAAAGATTTTGGAAAGGGCGCTATCATGAAACTGGGCGATTCCACGGCGAATATGAATGTGGAGACCGTCCCCACAGGTTCTTTGAGCCTGGACATTGCCCTGGGGCTGGGCGGAGTGCCAAAGGGAAGGGTTGTGGAAATTTATGGTCCAGAGTCCAGTGGTAAGACAACGGTAGCCTTACATATGGTCGCTGAAGTGCAGAAGAGAGGCGGAATCGCAGGATTTATCGATGCGGAGCATGCTCTGGATCCGGTGTACGCCAAGAATATCGGCGTGGATATCGACAATCTGTACATCTCTCAGCCGGACAACGGCGAGCAGGCGCTGGAGATCACAGAGACCATGGTGCGATCAGGGGCGGTGGACATTATTATCGTGGACTCTGTGGCCGCACTGGTACCCAAGGCAGAGATTGACGGGGATATGGGGACAGCCATGTGGGGCTCCAGGCTCGTCTGATGTCACAGGCGCTCAGGAAAACTCACAGGAATTATCAGCAAGTCCAACTGTACAGTAATCTTTATCAACCAGCTGCGTGAGAAGGTTGGGAGTTATGTTTGGAAGTCCGAGACCACCAACCAGGAGGCCGGGCCCTCAAGTTTTATTCCTCCATCCGTCTGGATGTACGGCGCATTGAGTCTTTAAAGCAGGCTGGCGAGGTGATCGGAAACCGGACGCGTATCAAAGTAGTGAAGAACAAAATTGCCCCGCCCTTTAAGGAGGCGGAGTTTGATATCATGTTTGGACAGGGAATCTCCAGGGAGGGAGATGTCCTGGATCTGGCAGCTAATCTGGAGTGTGATCAACAAGAGTGGCGCCTGGTATGCTTACAACGGCGTTAAGATCGGCCAAGGCAGGGAGAACGCAAAGACTTACCTGAAAGAGAACCCTCAGGTCATGGAAGAGGTGGAGATGAAGGTGCGTGTAGAGTTATCATCTGATTCCGGCTCTGGAAAAGACGAGGCAAAGGAGAGCAGGCAGAAGAAACAGAAAGCAGAGGAAAAGACTGAGGAATAGATTGAGGGCCGGATGTGACAGTTACGCAGATTGAACCATTAGGGGAAAAACAGAAGCAGAGTATATATTGATGAGCAGTTGCCTTTGTCCTGTACAGTAGGGCGAGCTGTGAACTCCTATGGAATCAAAGAGGGGCCAAGCTGCCAGCGCATGTGTATCAGGAGTTGTGGAGCAGGTGCTGGATAAACGAGCCAACTGCGCTGTCTGGAACCTCTTAAAGTCCATGGACCGCACGGAACAGCAGCTCAGACAGAAACTGCGGCAGGGAGATTATCCGGAGGAGATCATTGACCGTGCCATAGACTATGTGAAGAGTTACCGCTATGTGGATGATGAAGGTTATGCCAGCCGCTATATTGATTACCGGAAGGACAGCAAGAGCCGTCAGCAGATTACCCAGGAACTGCTCAGAAAAGGGATCTCAAAGGAGATGATCAACCGGGTGTACGAAGGGAAAGAGCCCGCGGATGAGACAGCTATGATACAAAAGTGGGTGAGAAAGAAGAAAGTGGATCTGGAAACAGCCACTTTGCAGGAGCGGCAGAAGTTATATCAGTTTTTGATGAGAAAAGGATTTTCCTCCAGAGACATCAGCAGGGTGCTCAGGGAGTAGAAGATTTTTGGTGATTCAGGTATGGAACAGTTAAGAAATTTTGAATAGAATATACATTTACTTGACATTATGCAAAAACACGATAAAATCAAAGTGTTGTATTTGTACAATGAAAATTAAATAAGGAGGTGCTCCTGTGCCGAGTGCAGTAATTACGGTTATTGCTGTTGTCATCACTCTGATTATAGCTGTTATTATTACATGGCCTATTGCAACTTCTGTATCACAAGAAGGTAGTGGAAGCCAAGATTGGAAGTGCGGAGGAAAAAGCCAGAAAAATAATAGATGATGCATTAAAAGGTTGCAGAGACAAAAAAACGGGAGGCTTTACTTGAAGCGAAAGAAGAGTCATTAAAAACAAAAAATGAACTCGAAAAAAAACAAAGGAGAGCGAAGAGCAGAGTTACAGCGTTATGAAAAGCGCGTTTTGTCTAAGGAAGAAACCGTAGACAAAAAAGCGGATGCAATTGAGCGGAGAGAGTCAGGATTAGCAGCGAAAAGAGGAAGAAATTAAGAGGAAGAGTAAAGAGGTTGAAAAGCTAAATGACGAGAGAGTACAGGAACTGGAGAGAATCTCAGGTTTAACCTCCGAACAAGCAAAAGAATATCTCTTGAGAACTGTTGAAGACGAAGTAAAAAGTCGATACAGCCAAACTCTATAAAGAGTTGGACAGAGTAAAAAGGAAGATGCCCTCGAAAAAGGCAAAGAGAGTATGTGGTTACCGCTATTCAGAAATGCGCGGCAGATCACGTTGCTGAGACAACCATCTCAGTGGTACAGCTTCCCAACGATGAGATGAAGGGAAGAATTATTGGTAGAGAGGGAAGGAATATCCGTACCTTAGAGACCATGACAGGTGTGGATCTGATTATCGACGACACACCGGAAGCAGTTATTTTATCAGGCTTTGACCCAATACGGAGAGAAGTTGCAAGGATTGCCCTTGAGAAACTGATCGTAGACGGGCGTATCCATCCCGCAAGAATTGAGGAAATGGTAGAAAAGGCCCAAAAGAAGTAGAAACAACTGATTCGCGAGGAAGGCGAAGCGGCTACGCTTGAGGTTGGTGTACATGGAATCCATCCTGAGTTAGTCCGATTACTTGGTAGAATGAAATTTAGAACCAGTTATGGACAAAACGCTCTGAAGCACTCCATAGAAGTTGCTCAGCTGTCAGGACTGCTGGCAGGTGAGATTGGCGTGGATGTGCGGATGGCGAAGCGCGCTGGTTTATTGCATGATATCGGTAAATCCATCGACCATGAGATGGAAGGATCCCATATTCAGATCGGCGTAGATTTATGTAAGAAGTACAAGGAATCCCCCATTGTAATCAATGCGGTGGAGTCACATCATGGCGATGTAGAGCCAGAATCTCTGATTGCGTGCATTGTGCAGGCAGCTGATGCTATTTCTGCGGCAAGACCAGGGGCCAGAAGAGAAACAATTGAAACATACACCAACCGTTTAAAACAGTTAGAAGATATATCAAATGCCTTCAAGGGTGTAGACAAGTCTTTTGCTATTCAGGCAGGTAGAGAGATTCGGATCATGGTTGTGCCCGAACAGGTCAGCGATGCCGATATGGTATTGCTTGCCCGCGATATTTCCAAGCAGATCGAAGCAGAACTGGAATATCCTGGTCAAATCAAAGTCAGCGTAATCAGGGAATCCGCGTGGTAGATTACGCCAAATAAATCATTTAGCTTAATAAAAGCCCTATAGATGGAAGTCTATGGGGCTTTTTCCCTGCATACTATATTAGAAAAGCGTGATGGGAGAAATGAAGTGAAAAGGGTTCGGTTGGAATCCAGATTTGTCAAAGGGCTTGTCATATTTTTTTCTGGCTGGATTCATAGGAGGAATCCTCTCGGTCAACCTGCTCGGAGATGGATATCTCAGTCAGGCAGGGATTTTAAGTGACTTTTTCCTGAAACAGTACAAGTATCTGGAGATTGACGGGATAGGACTGTTTTTCTACATTTTAGAGAAGAGGATCAAGTGGGTGGCCCTGCTATGGATTTTGGGGTATACGGTAGCAGGAGTGCCCTGCGCAGCCGCATACACTGCCTGGATGGGATTTTGCGCGGGAACGCTGTTCAGCATCGGTGTGCTGAAGCTTGGGATGCTGGGCATTCTTTTTGCGCGGGGCAATGGTGCCTCAGATTTTTTTATTTACGTACCGGCGTGGATCTTCTTTTTGTATGGAATTTACAGAAAATCTGCAAGGAGAAACCAGGGCGGCAGAAATCCCTCAGGGGGGGATTGATTGGAACTATATTTTGATCGGAGTTGAATGTGTCTCTTCCTTCTCTTTGGAATTTTGGTAGAAAGTTACATAAACCCATGGGTTGTAAAACAAATTTTAAGATTATTTTAAAAAGTTTTACGAAAATATGTAAAGGCGCACTACATCTGGTGTCCTTCAAAAGGGAAGAGCGATATGTGGTGTATGCTGTAAAATCAGCATTTTTGGGCAAAAAACCATTTGATTTTGTCTGAAAATCTGCTTATAATATTTACATAATGAGTGAGTGGGAGAGAAAAGAGGGGATAAATCCCTGTTTATCTTACTTAATTATTACGGAACTATGAGTAGGAGTAGACGAGTATGGAAAGCACGATACCGAATTTTATCATGTACCTGGCGCAGGTAAAAAACGCGTCACAGAGCACCATCATGTCCTATCAGCGGGATTTGAAAAAATTGTTTGCCTTTTTAAGGTCAAAGGGGATAGAAGATATCCACGACGTTACATCCACCAGCTTAAATTCTTATGTTCTCTTTTGGAAAAGGAAGGTTTTTCTACCGCACCGGTGTCGAGAAACGTGGCTTCCATGAAGGCGTATTTTCACTATGTGTTCAGCAGGCATGAGGTGCCCGAGGACCCCACAGAGGTCATCAAGGCTCCTCACATTGAGAAAAAGGCTCCGGAGATTCTGACCACACAGGAGGTAGCCGAACTGCTGGATTCTCAAGAAAGGACACACCCAAGGGATGCAGGGATAAAGCGATGATGGAACTGCTCTATGCCACTGGTGTGAGGGGTGACAGAGTTGATCAGCTTTCAGATGGAAGATCTGAATCTGAATATGAACTACATTATCTGCAGGGATGAGGAAAAAAGAGAGTGATTCCCATTGGAACTGCAGCCAGACAGGCCCTTTTGGAATATTTAAGCTGGGCCAGGGATTCTTTTCTGAAAGGCAATGAGCGGACATCTCTTTGTAAACTGTTCCGGAAAACCCATGAGCCGCCAGGGATTTTGGAAATTGATCAAGCAGTATGCGGAGCGGGCGGGAATTACAAGGATATTACCCCGCACACCTTGCGCCATTCTTTGCAGCACATCTGGTACAAAACGGAGCTGATTTAAAGGCAGTGCAGGAAATGCTGGGCCACTCTGACATATCCACCACGCAGATTTATATGAATATGAATGTTAACAGGGTGCGGCAGGTTTACGCAAAGGCCCATCAAGAGGATAAAAAGCTGCTTCACACGAAACTTTTCAGTGTGAGGCAGCTTTTTTATATAACGTCTTGTCAGCACTCCAGGAGCTGCCGTATCCGCTCAATGACACTTCTGGCCTTTTTTATGATCTGACCCGCTGGCAGTGACTCCAACCACCACATTGTCCTTGCAGGGCAATGCCCGGGAAAAAAAAATCGCATTTACTTTATCGCTGCACACATTTACCATGATCCCTCAGCCTTACACACACGGTAGATATCGCTGTTTAGCTGCGCGTCATTGGTGGCTGCAATGACGATATCAGCCTTTTGGATATCTGTGTGATCATATTTTTCTTCGTGATGGACAGCAGTCCTTTTTCCTGCAGCGTCAAAAGCTCTCTGTTTACCTCCGGAGCAATGACGGTCAGGTTATTTGTAAACCCAGCAGGGGAGCGGATTCTGCGTTTTGCAATTGTGCCGGCCCCAACCACAACGATGCGTTTTTCTGTCAGATCCACAAACATGGGAAAGTAAGGTTTGTGCGGGTTGGTCATTGTATCACACTCCTTTACGTTTTTGGAAAAAGATTTCCTTTATCATAGGTTACTGTTCACACGTTCACAGTAACATGCATAAATCCATGTAAAATCGCCTTCGACGATGGGATTTATGCACCCTTGGATCATTTTCACACGGTCTGAGCAGTAAATGCTCAGACCTGAGTGAACATTTAACTATCATAGCACATTTATTGGATTTTTCAATTTTATTTTTGTTGGTATTTCCAAATTTTTGTGCTATATTAAGAAAGAAATGAAAGTGGCGATATAAGGAGAACATATTATGAGCTTTGAATTTATCAAACGACTGCCAACGCCCAATGAGATCGCGAACAATTTCCGGTGTCCGAGCGCGTGGCAAAAGATAAAAGAAGAACGTGACGCTATGATCAAGGACGTTTTACAGGAAAATCC
>VOFB01002299.1_pt1 | contig 36937 bp, 37 predicted proteins | sample 5384141 | NCBI WGS metagenome assembly VOFB01 (sample SAMN12384721, study PRJNA508395) | human gut metagenome | isolation source: healthy gut A | host: Homo sapiens
ATCTTGCGGGTGCGGATCTGCACCTCGAAGGGGATGCCCTCGTGGCCGATGACCGTGGTGTGCAGGCTCTGGTAGCCGTTGGGCTTGGGGGTGGAGATATAGTCCTTGAAGCGGTTGGGCAGCGGGTGGTACATATCGTGGATGAGGCCCAGGGTGCTGTAGCACTCAGCCAGGGTGTCCAGAATGATGCGCACCGCGTAGATATCGTAGATCTCATCGAAGGACTTGTTCTGCATGATGGTCTTGCGGTAGATGCCGTAGATGCTCTTGACTCTCCGCTTGATGGTCGCGCCCTCGATGCCGCTCTCCTCCAGGCAGCTCTTGATGACGCCGGACACGCTGGCCAGAAACTCGTCGCCTGCGCGCTCGCTGAGCATCTTGTTGATCTCCTCGTAGCCCACGGGGTCGAGGTAGTGGAGACTGCGGTCTTCCAGCTCCTCCTTGACGTTCAGGATGCCCAGACGGTTGGCGATGGGAGCGTAGACCTCCATGGTCTCCCGGGCTTTGTCGCGGCGCTTCTGCTCCGGCCATGCGTCGCCGGTGCGCATATTGTGCAGGCGGTCACAGAGCTTGATGATCATGACGCGGACGTCACGGCTCATGGCCAGCAGCATCTTGCGCAGGTTCTCGGCCTGCAGCTCTTCGATATTGGAAAACTGGATTTTCGTCAGCTTGGTGACGCCGTCCACCAGCGCGGCCACTTCCTCGCCGAAAGCGGCGGTCAGGTCGGTCAGCGTGGTGGGGGTGTCCTCCACCACGTCGTGGAGCAGGGCGGCGGCGATGCTCTCCGTGTCCATGCCGAGGTCCAGCACGAGGCGGGCCACGGCCAGCGGGTGGCAGATGTAGGGCTCACCGCTGCGGCGGCAGACCCCCTTGTGCGCCTTGTTGGCAAGGTCGTAGGCCTTGGTGATCATCTCCATGTTGTAGGCCTTGCCGCTGGCCTTGATGGCCTCGCAGAGCTTTTCCCAGGTAACGATCTCAGGCCGCACCTCACTGGGCAGGGCACCCTCGGGCGCGTCGGCCGGCAGGGCCGTGGCGTTCACGGTAGACACCTCCGGCACCGGCTGATGCAGATGCGTTTTTGCGGAGTAAAGATCCTCCGCCGGTTTCTTTCCCTCTGGCATATTTTTACTCCTCCAGACATTTCAGGATGGGCGCATCGGCCAGGTTCTTCTTCCCAGCCGTGGGCACCAGCTCCCAGAACTTTGCCCCGCCGCGCTCCACGGCGGCGATCAGGCCACCTGTTCCAGGGCCGTCAGGGCCACCAGCGTTTTGCCGGTGTGCTCCTCCCCCAGCTTTGCAAACAGGGGCTGCAGGTCTTCGGCGTGCCAGCGCCGCGCCTGCAGCTCCCGATAAACGGTGATGATATGGCTGCGCTCCGGCGCGATCAGGGCGCGCTGCTGGGCAGTCAGCGGGCTGCCGCGGCGCAAAGCCTGCACCAGCGCGGCCTGCTCTGCAGCTGTGTTGCCGAGGCCCGCCGGGTGCAGCTCCAAAATGCGGCCCGAAAGCTGCGCGCCCCGGGCGGCCTCGTAAACAGAGAGGCTCAGGGCCGCGTCCACGACATCGCCCATGGCGTAGGGCAGCTGCTCCGGGTGCATCCCGAACCAGACGGCGTAAATGCTGGAATTCCCCTGCCGCAGACGCAGGCGGCAATGCTTTCCCTCCGAGACACCGCGTAGATGCCCTCCACCACGGCTTTTTCCAGCAGGAACACCGGGGCGGGGTTCTCGGCACCGTAGGGTGCCAGCTGGTCCAGCCGCCGGACGGATTCCACGGTGATGCGGTCGAGATGGATGGACAGGTCGCATTCCAGCGGCGGAGTCACCAGCACCGGGCACTCCCGGGCGGCCCACTCGTTCAGGCGGCGACGCAGCTCCGGCAGATTCTCTTCCCGCACCGAGAGGCCCGCTGCCATGGCGTGGCCGCCGAAGCGGAGCAGAAGATCCTCGCAGGAGGCGATGCACTCGTGCAGGTTGAAGCCCTGCACGCTGCGGCCGCTGCCCTTGCCCTCGCCGTGCTCATCCACCGACACCACGATGACGGGACGGCCGGTCTTTTCCACCAGCCGGGATGCCACGATGCCAATGACACCGGGGTGCCAGTCCCGGCCCCAGATCAGGATGACCCGGTCCTCCAGAATGGCGGGTTCGGCCTCCAGCTGGGCCTGCGCGGCCTTGGCGATCTCGCCCTCGGTCTCCTGCCGGGCGGTGTTGATCTCGTTCAGTTTATGTGCCAGCTCGGCAGCGCGTTCCTCATCCTCACAGAGCACCAGCTGCAGGGCGGTGACAGCGCTGTCCATCCGGCCCGCCGCATTGATGCGGGGGGCAATGGCGTAGCTGACGTTCTCTGCCGTGACGGGCTTGCCGCCCAGCCCCACCTCATCCAGCAGGGCCAGAAGGCCGGGCCGGTCAGAGTTCTGCAGCAGGTGCAGGCCCGCCTTGACCAGAGTGCGGTTCTCCCCGGTCAGGGGCATCACGTCGGCCACGGTGCCCACGGCGGCCAGGTCGCCGCAGTAATCCAGCATCTCCTCCGGCGGGCAGCCGTCCAGCGCGGCGCAGAGCTTGAAGGCCACACCTGCGCCGCACAGGCCCTTGAAGGGGCTGGTGTCGTCGGCACGGCGGGGGTCCACCACGGCAACGGCCTTAGGCAGAGTATCATGGGGCAGATGGTGATCGGTGACGATCAGGTCCACCCCCAGTGAAGCCGCAAACTCGGCCTCCTCCAGCGCGGAGATGCCGTTGTCCACCGTGACGATGAGACGGCAGCCCTTATCATAGATCGACTGGATGGCATTCTTTGAGAGGCCGTAGCCGTCCCCCTCCCGGCTGGGCAGCATACACTTGACGGCGGCGCCCATCCCTTTCAGGTGCTGATAGAGCAGGGCCGTGGCGGTCACACCGTCCACGTCGTAGTCACCAAAGACGACGATGGTCTCCTCCCGGTCAATGGCATCGAGGATACGGGCACAGGCCTTGTCCATGTCGGTCAGGAGCATGGGGTCGCTCAGCTCTTCTTCGCCCGCCAGAAGGGTCAGCGCCTCGGCAGGGTCGGTGATGCCCCGGGCAGCGAGGATGCCGGCCAGCAGGCCGGCTTCTTTCTGCTGAGCGGCCAGCGTCATCTGATATTTTTCCTCGCTCCACGGCTCCCCATCCATCGTTTCCATGGCGCGGCTCTCCAGCTCCTCAGTGCTCTGCTGGGCAATGGCCGCGGTCAGCTCCTTCAGGGCAGAGCGGTCCAGCGGCTTCAGGTTCCAGGCCCGGTAGGTCATAGCATCCCCTCCCCGGTCAGTCCGTCATTCGCCAGCATCCCCTGCAGGGCAGCGATCTCGCTGGAAACGTCCAGCGCCACGTCAGACAAAAGCTTATCATAGAGGTTATCATACGCCTGATTCAGGGTGTGCAGGATGCCAGCAATATCCCGGCGGATGGCCTCCGCGTTTTCGCCCTGCTGGCCCTGCACGTCGTTGTAGGTGTGCAGTAGCTTGAGGGTTGTGGGGATATAGTATTCCGCAAAGCGGCGGGCCTTGGGCAGGCTTTCCGGGTGAGCTTCCAGCCAGTCGCAGATTGCGGTGGTGGTCTTTTGCATCGTTTCCAGCTCTTCCCGGCCCTGCGCATCCTGCATGAGCTGCTGTTCCTGTTCCAGCACCTTGGCAAAGCGGCGGGCGGTCTCAAGGTTCAGGGGCGTTTCGGCGGTTTCCCCCTGCTCAGGCTGTGCGGGGGCAGGCTGAGGCTCCGGGCGCTCCTGTGCGGCGCGGTAATCCTCCGCCGTCAGGTACACAGTCTCCGTTTTCTCATCCAGCCAAGCATTCAGCCAGCCTTTGCGGATGCTTTTTTTCAGCCGCTTGAGCGTTTTTTTCTTCTTCTGGTGGGTCAGGTCGGCCAGCATCTCCACCGGCAGGCCCTTGCCGCCGTCCATGCTGTCGGCAAGGTCGGCCAGCTGGCCCATCTGCCTGCCCGCTTCCCTCTGGGAAACGCCGCAGGCCGTCATCCAGCCAAAGCCCGCCGTGGCAAGGCCCAGCACGCTGCTGACGATGCCAAGCACATTGTAGGCGGTGTTCATAGCGTAGTCCGTGCCCGTCATCAGGATGCCGCCGCCCTCAGCAGTCGACACCACAACGTCGCCCAAAGCAGCCGGCGAAATAAAGCCCAGCCCGATGAGGCAGCCCAGCGTCCCCAGCCCGAAAAGCACCGCAAAGATGATGCCCACAGCCAGCAGAGCCACGCCCGAGCTGTAACGCTCCTTGGCGCATTTCCGCAGCTTTTCCACCGGGGTCAGCTCCGGGCGCGATGCAAAGAAATTTCTGGCCCACTGGGGCATCCCAGCGTTCTGCTCTGCCGTGCCACCGTTGGCATGGGCCTGCCGCGGCTCTGGTAGTAGCTGTCCCGGGCCTGCCGCATGGCCTTGCCCGCCTCCGAGATGCCGTAATTGGCCGCATGAACAGCGGCCTTGCCCACATCCCACGCACGGTCGCCGATGTCCATGCCCCGGCCCTCAAAGCCGTGGGCAAAAGCATCGGACATGGTGTCGCCAAAGGCGCGCAGCTGCTCTTCCAGCTCCTGCTGCACCTGTTTTCCCTCGTTTTCTTGTGTTGAATCGTTTTCACGATGGTTCATCAGTATTTCTCACCCTTCTGCCGGTGCATACCGGCCGATGATCACACGGGCGACCCGCAGGCCGTCCACGGCGGCGCTCATAATGCCGCCCGCATATCCGGCCCCCTCGCCGCAGGGGTACAACCCCGCCAGCTGGGCCGATTCCAAGGTCTCCTCCCGTTTCAGCCGCACGGGGCTGCTGGTGCGGGTCTCGAGGCCGGTGAGGATGGCCTCGGGCGCGGTGTAGCCCGCAATTTTGCGCTCGTAAGCGCGCAGGCCCGCCCGCAGGGTATCGGCCAGCTTCCCGGGCAGCAAAGCTCCCAGATCCGCAGCCACAACGCCCCGGTCATAGGTAGGCTCCACCCGGCCGATGTTCAGCTGGCCTTTGCCCTCCAGAAAGCTCTGCACGTTCTCAGCCGGGGCCGCATACGCCCCGCCCCGGCGGCCTGCAGCGTAGGCTTTTGCCTCCAGCTCCCGCTGGAAAGCGATGGCCCTGCGCGGGTCACCCGCAAAATCCTCAGCTCCCACGCTGACCACCACGGCCGCGTTGGCATTCTTGCCGCTGCGGGCGTGGTAGCTCATGCCATTGGTCACGACACGGCCTTTCTCGCTGGCCGAAGCCACCACCTGGCCGCCCGGACACATGCAGAAGGTATAAACGCACCGCTCCCCCACATGCTGGGAGAGCTGATATTCACCGCGCGGCAGGGCCGGGTGGCCCGCCGCCTCGTGGTAGAGGCTCTTCTCGATCTCGGATTGGAGATGCTCTGCCCGGAAGCCGACGCTGAAGGGCTTGCACTCCAGCACGAGACCGCTGTCCATCAGCATCCCGAAGGTGTCGCGGGCCGAGTGGCCCACCGCGAACACCAGCGCCTCGCAGGGGAAGGTCCCGCCGGTGGTAAAGATGCCGGTCAGCCGTCCGTTCTTCCGCTCAAAACCGGTGAGAGCCGTGTTGAAATGCACTTCGCCGCCCAGAGCTCGATCTCCCTTCGGATCGAAGTGATGACGCCCCGGAGCAGGTCGGTGCCGACATGGGGCTTCTGCTTCCAGGCGATCTCCGCCGGGGCACCGTGCTGCAGAAACACCTCGGTGACAAAGCCGCAGAGCTCATCCCCGATGCGGGTGGTCAGCTTGCCGTCCGAGAACGTGCCCGCGCCGCCCTCGCCAAACTGGATGTTGGCGTTTTGGGGTCCAGCTCGCCGGTGGCGGAGAAATGCTCCACGGCCTTGACGCGCTCGTCCAGCGCAGGGCCGCGTTCCAGCACGATGGGCTTGTAGCCCTGACGGGCCAGCAGCAGCGCCGCAAAGAGGCCCGCCGGGCCTAGGCCGCAGACCACAGGCCGGTGGGGCAGGCGCTGGGTGCCGTTCTGAACGCTGAAATCCGTTTTGCCGCGGATAGCAACGCAGGGCGAGGCCCCTGCATACGCAGATTCCTCACCCTCGTCCTTGAGCGTTACCGCTATGGTATACACCAGCTTTGGCTGCCCGTGGCGGGCATCCACCGACAGCCTGGCTACACCCAGATGGGCCGCCTTGCTGCGGGGGATGCGCGCCAGATGCAGCGCTTTCTCGAATGCCTGCGGCTCCCCGGCAGAGAGCGGCAGGCGGATATCTCTTACTAGTATCATCTATCAAGTTTCGCTTTCTATTTTCAGCCTCCTCACCCTCTCCGTCATTGCTAACGCAATGCCACCTCCCCCAAAGTGGGAGGCCTTGGCAATATTTGCAAACTTCATCTTTATGCCAAGGGCTCTCCCTTCGGGAGAGCTGGCGAGCGAAGCGAGACTGAGAGGGTGAGCCAGCTCAGTTACTTTCTATCTTGCACTGCACCACATAGCTGCCCAGCGCAAAGATCTTGTCGTTGGACGGCACATAGAGGCGGCAGGCGATGTTCTGCTGGCCGATGGCGACATAGAAGTCGTCGGCGTCGATCTCAATGACCACCTGCTCGGGCACCAGCGTATCCAGCAGACCCGCCGGGCCGCAGAGGGTCACGTTCATCAGCCGCTCCGTCTCCACGGTCAGGGTGTAGGTGGAGGGCAGGTTGATGACCTGCACACAGCTGGCGGGCAGGTTCATGGTCTTGGTTTCCAGACGGGAGCTGTCGAAGCTGACCGTGATGCTGGAGATGTTGTCCAGCAGGCGGATGCCGCTGGGCAGCTCGATGGGCATTTCGTACACCTTATCCAGTGCAAAGGTGGAAAGGTCGATGGTACCCACCGACAGGGTGGACAGACGGTCGATCTGGACTCCGGGCCGGCCACATTGAGGGTCTTCTTGCTCAGGGAGTAGACCAGCACCGAGGGGTCAAAGTCGCCGGGGCGCGTTGATAAAGCTGACTTCCACCGGCAGGGTGGCCAGCTTATACACCTGCAGCGTGACCTCGACGCTGGACTCCTCCAGATTCGTGTATTCAAACTTGACCTCACTGCCGCTCTTGGTATAAAAGCGCAGGGCGGTGTCCAGCGTGACAGAATCGGTGAGCTCCCCCTTGTGGGTCACCTCGGCGGTGCAGGTCTCCACCTTGTCGATCTCAGTGCTGGGGCCGGAGAGCGTCACCGTCTCCTTGGAGACCTCGGTGCCGTAGAGGATATACCCGTCCGCGATGGCCAGGTAATTGGTGGTCACGGTGATGGGCACCGTTTTCTCCTCCACCACATCGAACACCACGTCCACACTGTTGTCGCCGTCGATGGAAACGGACACGCCATTGAGCAGGGTGCTCACGCCCCGCACCTGCAGGTGCAGGGTCTTTTCGCCGCTGTCCCGCACGCCGGACCAGTCCGGGTAGACCACGAAATCAGAGGAAGTCAGGCTGCCGATGGTGTAGCCATCGCCGAGAGCTTCAGGCTGACGTACTTTTCCGGCGCGCTGACGATGCTCAGGCCCCGGGAGGTGTACGCGGCGGAATCATAGGTAAAATCCACCGGCACGTTGTTGATGGTGCGGGTGGTGCCGGGCTGGACGACGATGGTGACCACCATCCATGCCACAATGGCACCCACGATGGCCAGCAGCAGCCGGATGCGGCGGTCGTCCAGAATGCTCTTGGTGTGCTGGATGGCAGGCTTTGTGCCGTTGGTACGATTGCTGCTCACTGCTGCTCATCCTCCTCTTTCTGGTTCATCCAGTTCAGCAGGCTCTTGACCTTGCCGCGCCAGCCGTCGGCAGCTGCCTTTTCGCTGGCGGTCTCCTTGGGTATCATCTCATCCACCAGCCGGGTGTAAAGGGTCTGACGGTCAAAGTGGCGCATGAGCACACCGTTCTTCGCCATCGAGATGATGCCCGTCTCCTCGCTGACCACGATGGCAATGGCATCCGAAGTTCTCGGCAATGCCCAGGCAGGCGCGGTGGCGGGTGCCCATGTCCTTGCCCAGGTCCAGGTTGTTGGAAAGGGGCAGCACACAGCCTGCGGCCTTGATGCGGCCATCCTCGATGATGGCTGCGCCGTCGTGGAGGGGGGTACCCTCGTAGAAGATGGTACCCAGCACCTCCAGATTGACAGCACTGTTCACGGGTGTGCCGGTGCGGACGATCTCAGAAAGGTTGGTGTTCCGTTCCAGCACGATCAGCGCGCCGGTCTTGGTCTCCGAAAAGCGCTCTGCCGCGTCGCAGATGGCGATGATAGCGCTGCGCCAGGCCTCCTTTGAAGCTTGGGTCATTGTAGCGGCCCCCTTCATATTGAAAAGCTTGCCCGCCCACTGGTCGGTCTGGCCCATCCGCTCCAATGCGCGGCGGATCTCCGGCTGGAACAGGACCACCAGCGTCAGCAGGCCGACCTGCAGCAGCGAGTTGAGCAGCCAGGTGACGGTGCGCATGTTCAGGATGTTGGCCACCAGATAGACCGCCATCACGATCAGCGCGCCCTTGGCCAGCTGGCCGGCGCGGGTGCGGTTGACGATGCCCAGCAGCTGGTAGATGAGGAACGCAATGATGAGGATATCCAGCAGATCTACCAGCTTGAAGGTCTGGAAATTGGCGATGATCGAATTCAGAGTCATCAGAGTGTCTCTCCCGTTACAGCTTCTCGATCAGGGCGACAGCATGGGCGGCAATGCCCAGGCCCTCGCCGGTAAAGCCCAGATGCTCCTCGGTGGTGGCTTTGACGCTCACGGCATCCACCGGCATCCCGAAGGCCTCGGCCAGCTTCTCCCGCATGGCGGGGATGTGGGGGGCCAGCTTGGGCTTCTGGCAGAGCAGTGTGGAATCGATGTTCACGATCTTCCAGCCCTTCTCCCGCATGATGCGTGCCACATGCTGCGCCAGCTGCAGGCTGTCGGCACCGGCGTAGGCGGGGTCGGTATCCGGGAAATGCTGGCCGATGTCGCCCAGCGCCGCTGCGCCCAGCACGGCATCCATGACCGCGTGGGCCAGCACATCGGCGTCCGAGTGGCCCAGCAGGCCCTTTTCATACGGTACTTCCACACCGCCCAGGATGAGCTTGCGCCCTTCCACCAGACGGTGGACGTCATAACCATGACCAATACGCATTGCAGTTCCTTCTTTCTGTTCCGCGCGGGGCAGATCCTCCCGCGTCGTGATCTTCAGATTGGCGTAATCCTCCCTGTGTCAGCTGCACCGGGCGGCCCGTCAGCTCGAACAGGCTGCAATCATCGGTGACGAGGCGGGCGCTGGCCTCGTCCAGTTCATCCAGCGCCGCCAGATAGGCGGCCCGGTCGAAGCACTGGGGGCGTCTGCACCGCATAAAGGGTGCTGCGGTCGGGGGTATCAGTGACCATGCAATGCTCCGGCACAGTCTTGCCGTCGCCCCGCACAGCCCGCTTGACGGTATCCTTTACCGGCACGGCGGGGGCGGCAGCACCGCAGGCAGCGGCTGCTTCCAGCGCCGCCGTGATGACGGCCTGACTGACAAAGGGACGGGCGGCATCATGGACAGCCACCAGCTCTCCGTGGGCGGCCAACACTCCGTTCTTCGCGCTCTCGGCACGGGTCGCGCCACCCTGTACCACCTGCACCGGCTTTGTGCAGGCCGCGGCCTGCTGTTCCAGAAATTCCCGGTTCTTCCCGGCCACCAGAACGATCTCGCTGACCAGCGGACACTCCGCAAAGGCCCGGATGCTCCGCTGCACCACGGTCTCCCCGCCCAGATCAAAGCTGAGCTTGTCAAACCCCATGCGGGTGGAGGACCCTGCCGCCACCAGAACGGCTGATACTTTCTTTTCCAATTTCTGCACCTGCCCTGCTCTTATTCTCCCGGGAAATACCACCCGGGGCACAGATAGAATAAACCATGTTTTATTATACCGTATCGCCCGGCAAACTGCAACCGATTTTATACAGCAAAAATGCCCCTCTGCGGCAGGGCAGAGGGGCAAAAACGCTTCTTTTTCAGGAGATCACTTCAGGATGGGCTCGATGGCGGCAGCCAGAGCGTCCTTCTGTGCCTGGGCTTCCTCCAGGGTCTTGCCCAGGGTGGTGAAGTAGGTCTTGATCTTGGGCTCGGTGCCGGAGGGACGCACCACAACGGTAGCACCGTTCTCCAGGTTGTAGATCAGGACATTGGCGGCGGGCAGGCCCGTCTCCTCCGGCTTCTTGTAGTCGGTGACCTTGACCACCTTGTGGCCGGCCAGCTCGGTCAGGGGCTCGTCACGCAGCTTCTGCATGATGGAAGCCATCTTCTCCATGCCGGTCAAGCCGGGGAACTCAAAGCTGTCCACCTTGTTCAGGTAGCGGCCGTACTGTGCGTAGATCTCTTCCAGACGCTGCTTGATGGAGGAACCGATGCTGCGGTAGTAAGCGGCCATCTCGCAGATCAGCATGGAGCCGATGACGGCATCCTTATCGCGGACATAGGGGCCAGCCAGGTAGCCGTAGCTCTCCTCAAAGCCGAAGATGAAGCGGTCCACTTCACCGGCAGCTTCCAGATTGGCGATCTGGTCGCCGATCCACTTGAAGCCGGTCAGCACGTTGCGCATCTCCACGCCGTAGTGCTTTGCCACAGCGTCGGCCAGCGGGGTGGAAACGATGGACTTGACCGCCACGGGGTTTGCGGGCATGGTGCCCTTTTCAATGCGTCCGGCGCAGATGTAATCCAGCAGCAGAACGCCCATTTCATTGCCGGAGACCAGCTCATAGCTGCCGTCCGGGCACTTCATGGCAATGCCCACGCGGTCTGCATCGGGGTCGGTGGCCAGCATCAGGTCAGCACCGGTCTTGGTGGCCAGCTCCAAGCCCAGCTTCAGGGCCTCAAAGATCTCAGGGTTGGGGTAGGAGCAGGTGGTAAAGTAGCCGTTGGGGTACTCCTGCTCGGGCACGATGGTGATATCGGTGATGCCCATGTCGTTCAGCACATGGGTGACCGGCACCAGACCAGAACCGTTCAGGGGGCTGTAGACCAGCTTCAGGCCGGCGGTCTTGCACAGGCCGGGGCGCACCTGACGTGCCTCGATGGCGGCGTAGAGGGCGTTCTTGCAGTCGTCGCCCACAAAGCGGATGAGGCCCTGTTCGACGCCTTCGGCAAAGGAGATGTACTTTGCGCCGGTCAGGACATCGGTCTTCTGGATCTCATCATAGACGATGGCGGCGGCGTCATCGGTCATCTGGCAGCCGTCGGGGCCGTAGGCCTTGTAGCCGTTGTACTTGGCCGGGTTGTGGGAAGCCGTGACCATGATGCCCGCGTTGCACTTGTAGTAACGGGTGGCAAAGCTCAGGGCCGGGACCGGCATCAGAGCATCATAAATGCGCACCTTGATGCCGTTTGCGGCCAGAACGCCGGCAGCAGTCTTGGCAAACAGGTCGCTCTTGAGGCGGCTGTCATAGCTGATGGCCACGGTCTGGCTGCCGCCCTGGGTCTTGACCCAGTTGGCAAGGCCCTGGGTAGCCTGACGCACGACGTAAATATTCATACGGTTGGTGCCTGCGCCCAGGACGCCGCGCAGGCCGGCGGTGCCGAACTTCAGTGCAACAGCAAAGCGGTCCTTGATCTCCTCGTCATTGCCCTCGATCTTGCTCAGCTCCGGTTTCAGATCCGCGTCCTCCAGATCCGCAGCCAGCCAGCGCTTATACTCATCCAGATACATATTGCACACCTTACCTTTAATTCGTATTTCGCACAGGGATAGTTTTTCCAAACCTATTTATACTATAAACCCTTTCTTGGTACTGTGTCAATTCCATATTATGTAAGAATTTTTGCTCCGCAAATCATACAAATATTACAAAGATTTCAGCCTTTTCCATCATTTGGGGCTTTCGTGCTGTCCGCAGAGCCTGCGGCAGTGCCCGTGCATTGACAAGCCCCCTGCCCGACACTATAATTGGGACAATAGAATATTTTGCCGAGGCCGGACATTTTCCCGGTCATTTCCCCATCGGGCCGCAGACGCGGCGTGAGGAGGCCCCATGTATTCCGTTCTGAAAAGCTATGGTCTGAACGGCCTGAACGGCTTTGCCGTGGCCGTGGAAGCCGATGTCTCCGGCGGCCTGCCTGCCTTTTCGCTGGTGGGCCTGCCGGATTCCGCCGTGCGGGAAAGCGGCGACCGTGTCCGCTCTGCCGTGAAGAATCTGGGCTACAAATGGCCCGACCGCCACATCACGGTCAACCTTGCCCCGGCGGACATCCGCAAGAGCGGCCCGGTGTATGACCTGCCCCTGCTGCTGGCGGTGCTGGCATCCTCCGGCCAGATGGAGGAGCCGCCCGTCGACGCGGCTTTTCTGGGGGAGCTGGCACTGGACGGCAGCCTGCGCCCGGTTTCGGGCGTGCTGCCCATGGCGCTGGCGGCGGCAGCAGACGGCATCCGCAGCCTGTATGTACCCGCCGAAAACGCCGCCGAAGCCGCCGAGGCGGGCGGCGACGCGATGCAAGTCTATCCCGCCCGCACGGCCCGGGAGGTCGTGGATGCGCTGCGGGGCCTTGTGCCCCTCTCCCCCGCCGCACCCATCCCCTTTGACCCCGCTTCCGGCTGGAATGCCGCCCCGGATTTTGCGGACGTGATGGGCCAGCCGCTGGCCCGCCGGGCCATGGTGCTGGCGGCAGCCGGTGGGCACAACGTGCTACTCATCGGCGCGCCCGGCACCGGCAAATCCATGCTGGCCAAGCGCCTGCCCGGCATCCTGCCGCCCCTGACCCGGGAGGAAGCTGTGGAGACCACCAAGATCTATTCCATTGCGGGTCAGCTGCCCAAGGGGCGGGGCCTGATCTCTGCCCGGCCCTTCCGCAGCCCGCATCACTCGGCCAGCGCGGCGGCGCTGGCGGGCGGCGGCACCACCTTCCGGCCCGGCGAGTGCAGCCTTGCCGACTGCGGCGTGCTGTTTCTGGACGAGCTGCCGGAGTTTTCCCGGGACAGTCTGGAAGTTCTGCGCCAGCCGCTGGAGGACGGCCAGATCACCGTGAGCCGCGCGGCAGGCAGCGCCACCTACCCCAGCCGGTTCCAGCTGGTTGCTGCCATGAACCCCTGCAAGTGCGGCTACTACGGCCACCCCACCCGTCCCTGCACCTGTTCGCCCAGTGCGGTGCGGCAGTACCGCAGCCGGGTATCCGGCCCCGCTGCTGGACCGCATCGACCTCTGTGTGGAGATGGATCCCGTTGCCTTTGACGAGCTCCACACCAGCACCCCCGCCGAGAGCAGCGCAGACCTGCGCAAACAGGTCCTTGCTGCCCGGGCCGTGCAGGCCAGGCGCTATGCCGCCCCCGGATACGAGGGCGTGCGCTGCAACGCCCAGCTCACCGCCGGGCAGGTGCGGCGCGTCTGCCGGATGACCCCCGCCGCTGAACAGCTCCTGCGGGCCTCCTACGAGACGCTGGGCCTTTCGGCCCGCGCCCATGACCGCATCCTCCGGGTGGCCCGCACTGTGGCTGATCTGGCAGGCAAACAGCTGCTGGATGAGGAGGCCCTGCTGGAAGCACTGCAGTACCGCGCCCAGGAAAAGGTGGAGACGTTCTGACCCGTCATTTTACCGCAGCGTCAACGTTTTTCATCCTCACATTTCACGATTCAATCTCCGGATGCGATCCAGACACTGGAACAGCAAAGCTGAAGACCATCCATTTTCCTGACACCACAAAAGGGACGGCGTGGAGCACACGCCGTCCCTTTTTACTTGTTCTCTCAATCCACCACCGGGATATCCAACCCGAACTCAAGGGGGCGGAAGCGGGGGCAGACATTTTCCGTGATGCAGATGACCGAGGCGGCCAGGCGGCTGCCGATCTCGCAGGATTCAGCCAGAGTCTTGCCGTAGGTCAAGCCGATGACAGTTCCGGCAAAGAAGGCATCCCCCGCGCCGGTGGTGTCGATGACATCCACCTTTTTTGCGGGCACGATGCCGCACTCGCCGTTGGCGCGGGCAAACACAGCGCCCTTGCCGCCCATGGTCACCACCATGCAGGGGATGTTGGCGCTGTGCACATTGCCCGCCAGCACCCTGCACATCTCCTCAGGCTCGAGATGGTCGTAATCGTCCGAGAAGAGCAGCCCAGCCTCCTGCTGGTTGCAGACAAAGCAATCGATCTGCTGCAAAAAGTCCCGGCGCTCCATGGCGATGCTCATGTTGGAAACGGCCGCATACACCTTTTTGCCATACTTCTTGGCGTATTTCAGGGTCTGCTTGACCGTCTCCTTTTCAAGGTCCAGCTCCAGCGCGATGCTGTCGCAGTCGGCAAAGATCTCATCCCCCTGCTCAGCCAGCAGGCCGATGAGCGGCGTGGTATCCGGCCGTTTGGAGATGGCGGCAGTTACATCACCCCTGTTGTCAAAAATGGCCAGCCAGGTGCCCATGCCGTCCGGTACCTTTTTGATGAACCGGGTGTTGACCTTGTGGTTCTCCAGCTTGTCAATGACATCCTGACCCATGCCGCTGTCATCGACAAGGCTCACGAAGGTGGGCCGGAGCTCCACGTTGGCGATATCCTCTGCCACGTTGCGGCTCACGCCGCCGTGAACCTGCTCCATTCTGCCCGCGTTGCGCCCGCCGGGGATATAGGTGGAAAGCGGATATCCCTTGATGTCCACAAACACTGCGCCGATGACTACGATGCCCATAAATTTCTTGATTCCTTTCCGGATTTTACTTTGATATCTCCTATTATATAACAGCTCTTGACAAAAAGCCAATTTTTTCTCTCAAAGCCTACTCTGCCCTTGAAAAACTGTGGCAGTGCTGCCCCGAAGAAAGAGCCTCCGGCATCCACCGATAATCGCTGCTCAGGCTCAGGATCGCATCATACTTCACGCAGTCCGGCAGGGCAGGCGAGGCCAGCAGGGTATCCGCCTGCACAGGGGCCGCAAGCGCAGCACTGCCGCTCAGGGTAACAAAGGTCTGCCCGGCGGCGTGGATGCGGGCCACACAGCCGTTCCGGGTGCGGAGCACCTCCACCTCTGCCGGGCCGCAGCGGACACGGCGGGTGGCATAGAGCGCCATCCGGTCAACGGCAATGCGTTGTTCTGCCCCCATCCGCTGGGCGCTCTGGGGCCTGAGCCGCAGGTCGATCAGGCACTCCATGGTCCGGATATTCCGGCGTTCCAGCGTGGTCTCCACGGCGCACCGGGTCACGTCGCCGCCGCGGAAGAGGATGACGGCGCTCTCGTTCCGGCTGATGACCACCGCCGGGGCATTCTGGCTGCCCACCAGCTCCACCCGGACAACATTCCGGCTCAGGGCATTGCCGGTGAAAACAGCAATCCCCGCCGCCAGCAGAAGGGCAGGCAGGGCCACCCGCAGACGTACCCTGTTATGGAACGCCAGCCAGCAGAGCCCGGCCAGCAGCAGGCAGACCACAGCGGCATAGGCGGTGTCGAACCAGATCTGTGCCCCGGGCCAGCCGGACACCCAGAGCGCCCAGCGGTCCAGCACCTCTGCCAGTAATTCCGCGCAGCACGAGCACACCAGCTGGGCCGGGGCCAATGCGGGCACAAGTCCCAGCAGGGCCGCCCCCAGACCGGTGAGCAGGATGGGTTCCACCAGCCAGAGCACTGCCGCGCCGGACACCAGCGCGTACAGGCTGGTGCTCATCCCCCGCAGCACCAGCACCGGGAAGGTAGCCATGGAGGCGCAGGCCGAGATGCAGACCGTTTCCCACAGACTTCCCGCAAGCCCAAGCGCTTTCCGCTTCCAGAACCGGAGGCGGGGGTGCTTTTTCTTTGCCCGCTGTTTTTCCCAGGCTTCCTGACTGCGGCGCACCACGGCTCCACCGGCCAGGGTGCCCACCACCGCCGCAAAGGAAAGCTCAAAGCCGATGTCACAGACGGCGTAGCTGTTGCCCGCCGTCATCAGAACACCTGCCACACCCAGCGAGGTCAGGGCATCCGGCGGGCCGTAGACCCAGACCCCCAGCGCACTGAGCCAGACGGCCCCCGCCGCGCGCAGAACAGAGGGCGTAAAGCCCGTCACGCCCACCAGCAGCAATGCCAGCACCGCACTGAACAGCGCCCTGACCCGGCGGCCGGTATAGCCGCGCAGTCGCTTTTTGCGGCGGGGCAGCAGCCTGCCCAGCACATCGCCGCACAGGATCGAAACATGCATTCCGCTGACCACCAGCACATGGGAAAGCCCCGCGCCCCGGTAGGCTGTGCGCAGTTCCTTGGAGAGATGGGTGCGGTCGCCCGTGACCATGGCGGCCAGCACGCCCGCCGGGCCGGAGGCCATCCCCTGCCGCAGGGCGGCGCTCAGCCGCTTCTGGAGCCGGGCCGTCCGGGCGCGGAAGGAGGTGCTCTGCCCCAGCAGCGCAAAGCCTTTCTCATAAGCAGCGTTCAGGGCAATGCCATCGGCCAGGGCATTCAGGCGGGCGGTGTCATCGGGTGTTTCCAGCGCAAAGCGGCCCTTGACCCGGTCGCCGGGGCTGCAGACGGGCAGGCTGGCGCACTCCACCCGGAGGGAGGCCGCCTCCCGATCCACCGTTTCCACCCGCAGGACCGCCCGCACCCTGCCGGGGGAATAGGAAGAGGAGGTACTCTCCACCTCTGCCTCCAGCAGGACACTGCGGCCATCGTAGGCGGTCTGGATCGCATCCCATTTTGCCTGCGTGGAGCTGGTCAGCACAAGGCCCAGCACTGCCCCCAGGATCAGGCAGATGCCATAGCCCCAGGCCGGACTTTTGCGCAAACGGCCCACCAGCGCCCACAGCAGACCGACAATAAAAAATGCCGCAAACGGCACAAAACGTCCCGTTTGCGGCAAAAAGGCGCACACCAACTCCAGCCCCAGCGTTCCTGCGCAGAAAACACAGAGCGGGCGGCGCATCTTACTTAGTGGAAGAACAGGGGCAGCGGCTCAAGGAAGATGATATCCTTGCGCTCGGCTGCATCGCCCTCGGCCAGAACAGCGGCCTGGCCCACGATGGTGCACTGGGTCTTCTCTGCCAGTGCGTCCAGCGCCTTCAGGGAGCCGCCGGTGGAGATGACATCATCCACCACAAGGACCCGCTTGCCGTTCATCTCGTCCAGCTCCTTGCGGTCGATGACCAGCTTCTGCTTGCCTGCGGTGGTGATGGACTGATCCTCCACCACGACAGGGTCGGCCATATAGAGCTTTTCGCCCTTGCGTGCGCAGATGTAGGGCTTGCCGCTCTGGCGGCTCATCTCGTGTGCCAGAGGGATACCCTTGGCCTCAGCGGTCAGCAGGATATCAAACTCGGGGCACTTTTTCAGCAGCTCGGTGGCAGCAGCCACGGTCAGCTCAGCGTCACCCAGCATGATGAAGGCCGCAATGTCCATGTGGTCGTTCACCTTGCAGATGGTCAGTTCACGGGTCAGGCCCGCAACATTCAGGGTATAGGTCTTTGCCATAACAATTCCCTTCCTTTTGTTCGATCCGTTATTTTTATGCGCGGCTCAGACAGGCAGCTTCTCGCCGCCCAGCACATGGAAATGCAGGTGCTTCACGGTCTGGCCGGCATCCTCGCCGACATTGGAGATCACGCGGTAGCCGTTGTCCAGGCCGACTTCCTTGGCCAGCTTGGCGATCACGGCAAAGATATGGCCCAGCAGGGCACCGTCCTCCTCAGTCAGGGCAGCGGCACTCTGGATGTGCTTTTTGGGCACAACAAGAAAGTGCACCTTGGCCTGAGGGTTGATATCGTAAAACGCCACGACCTGATCGTCCTCATACAGCTTGTTAGAGGGGATCTTGCCCTCGGCGATCATGCAAAACAGACAATCTTCCATGGGAATTGCTCCTTTCACTCAGCCCAGCTGCTTCTCAACGATGCCCTTGACAGCGGCCAGAGCCTCGTCGATCTTGGTCTCGTCCTTCAGGCCGGCCATTGCAAAGTCGGGCTTGCCGCCGCCCTTGCCGCCTGCGATGGCGCTGATCTCCTTGACCAGCACGCCAGCCTTGAGGCCCTTTTCCTGTGCCAGCTTGTTCACGGTGACAGCCATGGTGATCTTATCGTCTGTCTTGCCTACCAGAACCGCCACGCAGGGGTTCACCGCCTTATCGCGGATGGAGTCGCACATACCGCGCAGGGTGTCGCCGGTGGTGCCGGTGAAGTAAGCAGAAGCGATCTTCACGCCGCCGACTTCCTCGGCATTGTCGAACAGGCTGCTCACCTTGGAGGCGGCGACCTTGGCCTTGATCTCCTCCAGCTCCTTGCTCATGGCCTTGTTCTCGGCCATGACGGCCTCGGCACGGATGGGCAGAGAGGTGACGTTGTTGGCCTTCAGGGTGTTTGCCACATCATGCAGCATAGCCTCCTGCAGGTTTGCACGGATCAGCAGGTTGCGGCCGGTAACAGCCTCGATGCGGCGGATGCCTGCAGCCACAGAGCTCTCGCTGACGATCTTGAAGCCGCCGATCTGGGCGGTGTTCTTGACGTGGGTGCCGCCGCAGAACTCGGTAGACCAGCCCTCGATGTTCACAACGCGGACGACCTTGCCGTACTTCTCGCCGAACAGAGCCATTGCGCCCAGCTTCTTGGCCTCCTCGATGGGCATCTCCTTGACGGTGACGTTCATCGACTCGTAGATCTTATCGTTGACGATCTTCTGCACCCGGGCCAGCTCCTCAGGCGTGACGGCGCTGAAGTGGGTGAAGTCGAAGTGGGTGATCTCCGCATCCTGATAGGAGCCTGCCTGATGGACATGGTCGCCCAGGACCTCACGCAGGGCAGCCTGCAGCAGATGGGTCGCGGTGTGGTTGCGGCAGACGGACATCCGGTATTCCTTGTCCACCTGAGCGTTCAGGTGGTCACCCACCTTGACGATGCCGCTCTCCAGCACGCAGGTGTGGACGTAGTAGCCCTTGGGGGTCTTTTTCACGTCCAGCACACGCAGGCTGCACTCGGGGCCGGTCAGCAGGCCGTTGTCCGCCACCTGACCGCCCATCTCAGCGTAGAACGGGGTCTTGTCCAGAACCACCAGCACGCCGTCTTTTGCCTCCTCATCGGTGGCAATGGCATCGGTCAGGGTCTCCTCGTCGCTCAGGGCAACCACAACGCCGGTGTCGTTCAGGGTCTCATAGCCGGTAAAGACAGTGGGCTCAACGGTCAGGCCGCCGAACAGGTCCTCGCTCCAGCCGGAGATGTTCTTCTTCAGGCGCTCGGCACGGGCGCGCTCCTTCTGCTTCTTCATCTCAGCATGGAAGCCGTCCTCGTCGATCTCAATGCCCTGCTCGGCAGCGATCTCCTTGGTCAGGTCGAGGGGGAAGCCGAAGGTATCGTTCAGCTTGAACACGTCCAGACCCTTGAGCAGGTGCTGGTGTGCCTTTTCCAAGCCGTCGATCATGTTGTTCAGGATGTTCATACCTGCATCGATGGTGCGGGCAAAGTTTGCCTCCTCGGTGCCGATGACCTTCTTGATATAGGCATCGTGCTCACGCAGCTCGGGGTAAGCGCTCTCGCTGGACTGGATGACCGTCTCCACCAGCTCCACCAGGAAGGGGCGGGAGATGCCCAGCATCCGGCCATGGCGGGCAGCGCGGCGGAGCAGACGGCGCAGAACGTAGCCGCGGCCCTCGTTGGAGGGCAGGATGCCATCAGACACCATGAAGGTGCAGCTGCGGATGTGGTCAGTGATGACACGGATGGAGATGTCATCCTTGGCGTTCTCACCGTAGGTCTTACCGGCAATGTGCTCCACATGGTGCAGCACGCTCTGAACGGTATCCACCTCAAACAGGTTGCCCACGCCCTGCATCACGCAGGCCAGACGCTCCAGGCCCATGCCGGTATCGATGTTGGGGCGTGCCAGACGCTCGTAGTGGCCCTTGCCGTCGGCATCAAACTGGCTGAACACCAGGTTCCAGATCTCCATATAGCGGTCGCAGTCACAGCCCACGCCGCAGGTCGGCTTGCCGCAGCCGTACTCGGGGCCGCGGTCAAAGTAGATCTCAGAGCAGGGGCCGCAGGGGCCGGAGCCGTGCTCCCAGAAGTTGTCCTCCTTGCCCAGACGCACCATGTGGTCCGGAGCAATGCCCACCTTCTTGGTCCAGATATCGTAAGCCTCGTCGTCCTCTTCGTAGACGGAGATGTGCAGCTTATCCTTGGGGATGGCCATCCACTCGTCGCTGGTCAAGAACTCCCAAGCCCAGGGGATGACCTCTTCCTTGAAGTAATCCTGGAAGGAGAAGTTGCCCAGCATCTCAAAGAAGGTGCCGTGGCGGGCAGTGATGCCCACGCGCTCGATATCCGGAGTACGGATGCACTTCTGGCAGGTGGTCACACGATGGCGGGGAGGCTCTTCCTGAGCCAGGAACCACTTTTTCATGGGGGCCATGCCGCTGTTGATCAGCAGCAGGCTGGGGTCGTTCTTCGGGACGAGCGGGAAGCTGTCCAGGCGCAGGTGGCCCTTGCCCTCAAAGAAGCTCAGGTACTTTTCACGCAGTTCATTCAAACCGGTCCATTGCATAGGTTTTCTCTCCTCAATTGTCCTTGGCGTTTGCACGTCAGTTTTTATGATGTTATGGCAGAGGGGCGGGCAGGCGCAAAAACAAAAACAGCCCCATCCCAAAAGGGACGAGGCTGTGTAAAACTGCTCCGTGGTACCACCCAAATTGCAAAGGATAAAACTGCTTGTCCCCTGCCGCTTTCGGCGCGGTAACGCTGCGCTGCGTCCGACTTGTTTCGCCGGAAGCTCCGGGGCGGCACGAAACGAGACCTGCCGGAGCGCCTTGCAGCCTGCGGGCGCTCTCTCTGGGCGGCGGTGTGCATTTCTGACCCCATCATTGCCATCTGTCATAATTCACATCCCGCAAAAAGGCACAGTGCCCCTTGCGTACACTTAAATTATAGCATCCCGGAAGCGTTTGTCAACGGGTTTTCCACAAAAACCGCGCTTTACCTGAAACAAGGTTACGGCACCCAGATGCGGCGCACTTCCTGCACCTTGCCGCCCTGCACCACCAGCGTGGTATTATACACCGTCCAATTGTCCGGAGCTGCATTGATGGCAGCCGCCACGGCCGAAGCGCCGGTGGTCTCCACCGCTTCGGCCTGCGGGTCAGCAGAGCTGTCCTTCAGCACCACGTCCTCTGCCAGCGGCAGCGTCTTTTCGCCCATCTCATAGTAGACAGGATAGTCGTCAAAGGTCATCGTCCGGTAGGTGTCATCGTCCAGCAGCAGGTCAAGACCGTCCTGCTCCTCCATGCCGCCGTTGATGCTTACAAGATGGTACTGGTCATTCTTCTCGATGCTCTTCACTGCAACGGTCACAAACTGGTTCCATGCAGCACCCTCCTCGTGGGAGGTGATTTTGTCGCCAACGGCAAGGTTTTCAACATCATCTTTTTATAGAGATCAAAGCTGAAGATCTTTGCAGTCAGGCTGCCATCCTGCACACCGGAGGTGATCTCCGCCGGAATAAAGGTGACCGTATCCTCCCTGTCGAGGTCATCCAGCGTCCACGTCAGCATGTTGATGGGCTCTGTCACACCTTCCTCTGCCATGGGAGGAGCCGGCACTGCACTGGATGCGGGGGGTGCTGGCTGGGGGGCACCGGAGCTGCCGCAGGCCGTCAGTGCGATGCCCGCAGCCAGAACAGCCAGAATCTTATATTTCAGGTTCATAAAAGTACCTTCTTTCTTGACGCGGTAGATTTATTCCGCTACAATAAAAACGATTCAAAGACACATTCTATTTCAAGATAGAGAGGAAAATTTCCGTGAAAATCTTAAAAGTAAAATGTCTGGCCCCCACCCGGCTCGACAACTATCTGATGCAGCAGTTCCCGGCACTGAACCCGGGCCGCCTGAACAAGGCTCTGCGGGAGAACAAGATCAAGCTGAACGGCAAGAAGCAGCCCCTTTCCACCCGCGTAATGGCGGGCGACGAGATCAAGCTGTTCATCCTGGACGAGGTGCTGGATGCCGACAAGCGGGTGGAAGGCCCGGCGTGGAAGAACGCCCGCGGCCCGGCACAGGTCATCTACGACTGCCCGCAGATCCTGGTGGTGAACAAGCCTGCAGGCCTTGCCGTGGACGGCCCCGAGGACGACACCCTGCTCAACCGTGCTCTGCTCTACCTCAACCAGCAGGGCGAGTACAAGGAGAACGATCTGTACACCCCGGCCCTCTGCCACCGGCTGGACACCGGCACCAGCGGCTTGGTTCTCATTGCCAAGACCCCCGAGGCCGAGCAGCTGTTCCTCGAGGTCATCAAGAACCGCGAGGTCAAAAAGACCTACCTCTGCGTCACCTTTGGCCGCCCCACCCCGCCGGACGGCACCCTGGGCGGCTACCTGCTCAAGGATGCAGACCGCGGCATCGTGAAGATCGTGCCCGACAAGCAGCCCGGTGCCAAGGACGTGGAGACCCAGTATGAGACCGTTGCCGTCTCCGGCCGGCTGGCCCTGCTCAAGGTCCGGCTCATCACCGGCCGCACCCACCAGATCCGTGCCCACATGGCAAGCATCGGCTGCCCCATCCTGGGCGACAGCAAATACGGCAACAACACCGCCAACCGGGAGCTTAAGCTGAAATATCAGGCTCTCTGCGCCTGGGAGCTGGTCCTCCCCGCTTCACCTCCCCCGACTTCGCCGACCTTTCCGGCAAGACCTTCCGCGCGCCGAAGCCCTGGTATTACCAGCAGGTACTGGATGGAACGTTGAAGTAATTTTTGATATGCAGCAAAAAGCGGCACCTCTCCGTACAAACGGAAAGATGCCGCTGTTTAGTTACATTCTATACTTTTCCTGAATATTTCGGTTGTGTGTTTCTTTTTCTTCAGGAGATACTTCAGTATACGGCAACAATATCCTGTAAAGATTGTCAATATCTTCATTTGACAGCACTCTGCCGTAATACATTGCATTTTCTAAAACACTTTTTAAAAGTTCTCGACGCTGAATCACATAATAATTTGATTGACTCAATCGAACATCCTTCAACGTGCAATCATTTCCAAAAACAATGTAAGAATAAATATTTACATCCTCATTCTGTATAATTTTCTGAAGTGCACGTATATGTGTATCATTTTGCCATAGAGGATTGTAGAACTTATATTTTTTTGTTCCACCCCTTCGATCAGAAAAACTTTGCGTCCAGTACTTCTGATTTTCACTGCCAAATATCCAGCCACTGTAATTTTTAGATTCAAAAACATAAATACCGGATTCGTGCAGAAAAATCAAATCAACTTCCGCCGTTTCTCCATTGCCTTTCGGAAGATAACAGTTCGGCAGGGTAGCTTTATATCCGTCCACTTTTTGAAGGATATCATAAATTCTATCTTCGCCGTACTCACCTTTTCCTTTTACACTAAATCGTGCTATCAGAAAAAGTATCAGGCCAACTATCAAACACCCCCAGACCATAATCTTTAAACTCTCACCATGTCCTGGGTGATCTCGGCCAGGGAGTGCGCGCCGCACATCTGCATGGTATCGGCCAGCTCGGCGGCGATCTTGTCGATGTAGCACTTCACGCCTTCCTCGCCGCCGCCGTAGACTGCGGTGACAAAGGGGCGGCAGATGAGCACAGCGTCAGCGCCCAAAGCCAGCGCCTTGAACACATCCACGCCGGAGCGGATGCCGCCATCCACCAGAATCTTCACGCCGCTGCCCTTGAGGGCCTCTGCGATCTCCGGCAGGACCTCGGCAGTGGCGGGGCACTGATCCAGCACACGACCGCCGTGGTTGGAGACCACGATGGCAGCAGCACCAGCCTCCTTGGCCTTGAGGGCACCCTTGACGGTCATCACACCCTTGACGATGAAGGGGCGCGCGGCCAGCTTGACGATCTCGGTCAGCTCGGCAACGCTCTTGCTGCCGGCGGGCGGGGTCATATTCTTCAGGAAGGGCAGACCGGCCGCGTCCACATCCATGGCCACGGCAAAGCAGCCGCTCTCTTTGGCCTGCTCCATCTTGGCCTTGATGGTGTCGATGTTCCAGGGCTTGATGGTGGGCACGCCGCAGCCGTTTGCAGCACCGATGGCCTTGGTGGCCATGGTCATCACGTCGGGGTTGGTGCCGTCACCCGTAAAGGCGGCAATGCCGTTTTCGGCACAGGCGCGCACCAGCACGTCATTGTAGGTCATGTCGGTGTAGGTGTCGGAATAGTGAAGGTTTACCGCACCCACAGGGCCTGCAAAGAAGGGATACTTGAAGGTTTTGCCAAACAGCTCCACACCGGTGTCGGGGGTGCCGTTCTCGCACAAGGTGTCCATGTTCACCCGGATCTCCGCCCACTTATTATAATTGCGGATGGCCGTATCGCCCACGCCCTTGGCACCGGGGCCGGGGATCTGGTTTTTGCAGGCCACACCGTTGCACACGGGGCAGGCCTTGCAGTACTGCCCGATGCACTGGCGGGCAGTGTTCAAAACATCAGCGTAATTCATATCGCATCCTCCTATTCAGGCTCTCTTTTTCGAGCGGAACCTGCAAATTCCAACCGTTCTCTGCCCACATCATAGTCCGTTTTTATGGGTTCGTCAAGGGGATCAGCGGGTCCCGCTTTTTCTAACGAAAAAATGTATGGCGCAGAAACGTTGTTTTTTAGATTTTTCAAATTTTTTCAAAAAAATCCTTGACAAAAGTCATCCTTTCAGGTATTATAGTGGAGCGCTGAGGGCCACGGCCCGAAACGCTGAAAACTGAAGATGTGGAAAGATGGCTGAGTTGGTCTAAGGCGCACGACTGGAAATCGTGTAACGTGTCAAAAGCGTTCTGGGGTTCGAATCCCCATCTTTCCGCCAGAAACCCCGGAACGAATGTTCCGGGGTTTTTCTGTTGTTCAAACCTCTCGGTCCTGCTTCGCTCGCCAGGGAGCCAAGTTTACACAATACCCGTCTTGCCTCTCCTACTAGGAGAGGTGGCATCCCGAAGGGATGACGGAGAGGTTTTATCTATAGGGATCTGTAAGAGAGAAAGGGAAAGTCAATGTCTATTACGATTGCAATGCCGCTCATGGTGCCGAACCAGCTGCTGGCGGAGGCCCACGCAAAATATCCCGAAAGCCTTGCCCGGGCCGGGGCAGAGATGCGCTGGATCGAGCTGGACGACCCCGAAAAGGCCGTGCAGGATGCGCTGGCCTGTGACGGCCTGCTGCTGCCGGGCGGCGGCGACATCGACCCGAAATTCTACGGGCAGGAGCGCATCCCTGCCTGCGGTGAGCCCAACGTTCTGCGGGATACCGCTGAGCCGCTGCTGCTGCGCGCCTTCCTTGCCGCCGACAAGCCGGTGCTGGCCATCTGCCGGGGCATCCAGCTGATGAATGTTGCGCTGGGCGGCGATCTGTATCAGGACATCAAACCCTTTGAGCACGTCCCCCACAACGACCATTGGGGCAAGATCCACACCGTCACCGTGCGGCGGGATACCCTGCTCTCTCGCATTCTTGGGCAGGATACCGTTCTGGTCAACAGCCAGCACCATCAGGCGGTGGACAAGGTCGCCCCCGGCCTTGTGCTGTCGGCCCTGAGCGAGGACGGCATCGTGGAAGGCATTGAGAAGCCGGACGCAAAGTTCTGCCTGGGCGTGCAGTGGCACCCTGAGTGGCTCAGCGCTACCGACCCCGCCATGCAGGGGATCTTTGATGCCTTTGTGGCGGCCTGCAAATAAATTATGAAAAATCAAAGCCAGCTTGAACGATTTTTAAGCTCTGGATCGTATTCCTTATAAAGAGAACAGGAGGTTCTGCCATGAAATCTTCAAAAAGCGTTCCCGCGCCGTGGTCACGGTGGTGGCCTGCATTCTGGCGGTGTGTCTGGTGGCTGCGCTGGTCCTTTTCAGTCTGGTCAACAGCAAAGTCCGTGCCTTACAAAAGGGGGCGGCCTTTGAGTTCAGCTATAACATCACCGCACAGGACAGTGCCAGTACCCCGGCCCTGTACAATATTCTGAAACAGGTGGGTGCAACCTCCGGCGATGTGGCCGGGCTGTATTCGCCGGGGCAGCTGCAACTGTACCTGTACCCCTCCGGCGGGCTTGCCCGCGCCGAGACCGGCGGCACCGACTTTTTCACCGACCTCTATATCGATGACAACGATACCTACTTCGATGCCGGGCGGCTCTACCGCACCCTGCGGGATTCCATCGCGGACAGCGCGCCGCTGGTGGGTGCGTTCCTGCCGGAGTGGTCTCTGCCCAACTACATCACGCAGGCCCAGCTGGCAAAGATCCTCGGCGTGCCCAACACGCAGGTAGCCATGCAGGAGATGTCCGGCTACACCCTGACCCTCAGCCGCCAGTGCATCGTCCACCCCGATTATGCCAAGAAGGACTACACCTACTATCAGTTCCCGTCTGAGGGGGAGGACGCGGCTGTCCTTGTGGTGGGCCTGCCGCTGAAGTCCCTGCTCTTCGATGACACCATCCCCGTGGATGTGCATGTGGAGATTCCCGCCCACGGTGTCAACGCAGCCCTGAGCGGCACGCTGGAAGCCGGTGTCAACAGCCTTTCGGCTCCCGTCAGTGTCATTTCCGACAGCGACATCGATTCCATCGTCCAGCTCCGGGAACGTCTGGAGCAATTTGCCGATCTCATCAACACAGCGTTAAAGCGTGTGCAGTAACAAAAAAGCAGAGCCGTGCAGCGTTTGAACTGCACGGCTCTTATCTATTTCAGCGCTTATGCTCAATGTGTTCCTGGATCCATTTGCCGCCATCGCCGCTGCCCACCGCACTGTCATAGACAATGCCGGTCAGCTCGCCGGTCAGGTCGGACTTCATCTTTTTGTACTCCTGCTCTGCCTGATCCGCAACGCTCTGGTCGCGGCCATTGTCCCGCAGGTACTGGCGCAGCTCTTTCAGGATGGCATTGAACTCCTTGTCACACTCGCCCTGAACACTGGTCAGCTTGGCGGTTTTGGACACCACGATGGAGACCTTCATCCCCAGATTGCGCTCCTCCACCGGGTGGGAGATGTACTCATCGTAGGCCTCGTAGATCACGCCGTAGAGCTTGGACTCCGTCTGCTTCTTCAGGTTCTGCAGCTGGCGGATGTAGCTGTCGATCTTGGCATCCACCTCATTCTCCGAAGCAGCGGAGCTGCTGGAGGCATGGCTACTGCCGGGGGCCTGACTGCTGGCCGCATGGCTGCCGGAAGCCGCAGAGGACGCGGGCACCGAGTGTGCGGCGCTGGAGCTGGACACTGCGGAGCTCACACTGTCTGCCTTGCCTGCGCTGGCGGCAGAGGAGGCCTCACTGGACGAAGCTGTCTCCGAAGGGGAAATGCCAAGATCCTCTTCCAGCTGTTCCAAAAAGGACGAAACCGGGGATTCTTCCGTCACCTCACTGCTGACGGCGCTCTCGCTGGAAGCGGCGGCGCTGGAGGTTCCCTCAGCTTCCCCGCCGGGCAGAGCGGAGGACGGCACCGAGCTGGCCTGCGCCTCGGACACAGGGGTGCTTTTCCGCATCCCTGTCAGGATCAAAGCAGCTGCCACGGCCACCACAAGAACGATGACCGCAGCCAGCTGATAAAGCTTCTTTTTCTGCATCTGGCACAAAATTCTCCCACTTCAGATTTCGTTCCCGGACTTTTGCCGCGCAGGAACAGGTCTATCATATCATCCCCGGGGGAGAATTTCAATGGATAAATCGTGAAAAATGTCGCCTAACTGCCTTTTTATGACCGGATTTCGTCCCATTTCACAGCCTGTCGGAGACGCGGTCAGTCTTTTTTCACGGCCACAAGAACGCGGATCTTTCCGCCCGCCGCGCTGCCATGGGCATCGTACCAGCCGATGAGGCTGTAATCCTCGGCGTTGATCTGGGAAAGGGTGGTGGCGTAATACTTGCCCTTGTACCACAGATACACCTGCATGTCATCGGCAGTCTCATAGCGGGTGGAGCCGCTCCGCACGGAGGCGGCCCCCAGCTGATCCACCGTGACCGGGAGCAGCTGGGCCATAGTGCCCACACTGCCGGAAACAGTCTTGCGCACCGAGATGCCGCCCGCCAGCACGGGATACTTCACGCTGGTCTTATAGGTGGTCTGCTCACCGTTGACGTAGCAGACATAGTTCGCGCCGCTGCTCAGGTAATCCAGCACCGAGCTGACCACGCCCGTGGTGCTGTTGGCACCAATCTTGAGCAGATAGCTTGCCAGGCTGGCTGCGGTGCTGATGAGGTTGGTCACATCATCCAGCACGCCGTCCCGGATATCCGGATCGTCCTCCGCGATCAGAATGGTCTGCTCTGCCATGGTCTTCTCCCCTTTTTGTCATTCTCGGTTCTAGTATAACAGCAGTTTCCTGCATTTTCCATGAAATTTTTCTAAGGATTTCTTAAGAAAACGCTTCTTCCGGTCAGCCCCTGCTGCGGGGACAGAAAAAAGGCATCCCCGCACTTCACAGAACGAGGATGCCTTTCTCAAAACGGTTTTCTGCCCCAAAGCGCCCGCTCCGGCGTGGAGCCGGGCCGGGTCTCCGGCGCAGAGGCTTACATTGCAAACTGGACGGCGCAGAAGGCTGCATAGATGCAGAGCAGCAGCACACCCTGCCAGCGGGAGAGCCTGCCCTTGAGCAGAGCGGGCACGGTCAGGAGGATCATGACCGCGAACATCACGGGCAGATCCATGACCAGAGAGGAATTGATGCCCATGATGGTGGAGTTCTGCGGGATGCTGAAAGGCGACACCGTGATGGACATGCCGCTGACCAGCACCAGATTGAACACGTTGGCACCGATGACATTGCCCAACGAGAGGGAGCCGTGGCCCTTTGCCAGCGAGGTGATCGCCGTGACCAGCTCAGGCAGAGAGGTACCCAGCGCCACAAAGGTCAGCGCGATGACCGATTCCGGCACGCCCATCGCCTGCGCGATGATGGTGCCGTTGTCCACCAGCAGGTTCGCGCCCAGCGCGATGAGGGCTGCGCCGAGGATGAGCAGGCCGATCTCCTTGGCAAAGGACATTTCCTTTTCCGGCTCGTCCTCATCGTCTTCCGGGGCGGGGGCGTTTTTCATCGCCAGCACATTGCAGACCATGTAGGCCACGAACATTGCCAGCAGCACAATGCCAATGGGGCGGCTGAAGTAGCCAGTGGTGTAGGCCACGCCCGCATACAGGGCCGCTGCCACAAAGAAGAACAGCACCGGCACCCGCAGGCTCTTGGGGTCCACCTTGCCCGGGCGGACCGCAATGGTGATGGCCGCGATCAGGGCAGCGTTGCAGATGACCGAGCCAATGGCGTTGCCATAGGCGATCTCGCCGTGGCCGGTCATAGCCGAGGTGGTGGAGACCATGACCTCAGGCAGGGTGGTGCCGATGGACACCACCGTGGCACCGATGAGCAGCTCCGGCACCTTGAAGCGGCGGGCGATGCCGGTTGCACCGTCCACGAACCAGTCGCCGCCCTTGATGAGGCAGAGCAGGCCCACGATAAACAATAATACAGGGATCAGCATATAAAATCTCTCCTTTTTAATCCAAAAAGTATTATACCTGTTTCCCCTGCAAAACGCAAGCAAAATCGTGCATTTTTACCCAGCCTTCTCCACCTTTTTGGCGTTGGGGTAGATGCGCTCCATCCGGGCATTGTCAAAATGCTCATCCAGCAGCACATCCACCGCATTGGCCGGAGCCGCGCCGCTGGTGCGGGCATCGTAGCGGGCCAGCGCCAGCGCACTGGTCACAAGGTTCACGGCCATGAACACGGCCAGCAGAGCGGTCATCCAGGGGCGGATCCTGCGCTTGACCGCCTTCATCCCCTTTGCCACCAGTGGGTAGCCATAGCGGATCCAGGTCACGGCCGCAATGCCCCAGAAGAAGCAGTACAGCAGGTTGATGCGCCCGCCCAGATTGAACTTGAAGCCGCTGTAATCCCAGAACACGGTGCCGAACAGCAGCTCTGTCACGGCGCTGCACACATACTCATACGCACCGCCCAGGATCACGCCGAACCAGAAGATGCGGCTCTCGCTCTTCTGTTCGCCGCCCCGCAGCAGGATGGCTGCCAGCACCAGCGCCAGCCCCCACACCACGCTGAACGGACCCCAGACCAGGCTGGAACGGCTCATCCAGACCCCGGCGGTGATGCGACAGAAGATGGTCTCCACCACATCTCCGAGGAAAGCCCCGATGACAAAGAGCCAGAGCAGGTCGGCAAGGGAGAGCTGCTTTTCGGCACTGGTGGTGGGCTCCGGACGAGCCGCAGCAGGGTACGCCCGCTGGATCCGCTTTTCCACGCTGGCGGTAATTTTCTGCCGCAGCCTCTCCGAGCCCCTGCCCAGCTCCCGATTCAGCTGCTCGAGCCGTGGGTGGCGGTTCGCATACCGGCTGACCACCACCATGGCAGAGATCTGGTCGAGGACGGCCAGCGCCATGCCGACCCATACCACAGCGTGGAACAGCAGCGGCGGCAGGTGGGCGCAGAGCCGGAACAGCAGGTCGTTGCCCCAGCGGACTGCCGCCATGCCCAGCAGACCCCACAGCAGGGAGTATTGCAGGCAGACATAGCCGTCCAGATTGAACTTTTTATCGGAGTAGTCCCACCAGCGGCGGTGGTGGATCCGTTCCAGCAGTTTGGCGGTCAGCCACTCCACCACCGTGGCATAGATCATGCTGCCGAAAAACAGTGCCGCCAGGCTGGTGCGCTGGTCATTCAGGCCGATGGTGATGAGCACTCCTGCCGTGCCGTACACAAAGCAGAAGGGGCCGGAGGCCACGCCGCGGTTGGTGAACCGGCGGCCCTTTGCGGTTGCAACAACGGTCTCGCCTACCCAGCCTAAAAAGGAATATACCAGATAAATTACACAAAGAGTATAGAAATTCAGGTTCATAGCGCTCCTTTCCCGGAACAAAAAGGGGCCGGGAAGCGGTGTTCCCGACCCTCTTTGTTCAGTTTACGAATTACAGCTGGCTCTTATACAGTGCCTCGATCTCCTCCACGCTGGTATCGCGGGGGTTGCCGGGACGGCAGGCATCTGCAAAAGCAGACTCGGCCAGGAAGTGGATGTCCTCTTCCTTCAGGATGCCCTGCAGGTTTGCGGGGATGCCCACATCCGCACTCAGCTGCTTGACCGCGGCGATGGTGGCATCGGCTGCCTGCGCGTCGTTCATCTCGTCAATGCCCTTGACGCCCATGGCCTTGCCGACCGCGCGGTAGCGCTCCCCGGCAACGGTCTTGTTGTACTCCAGACCCACCGGCAGCAGGATGGCGCAGGCCACGCCGTGGGGGGTATCATACAGAGCGGACAGGCCGTGTGCCATGGAGTGGACGATGCCCAGACCCACATTGGAGAAGCCCATACCGGCGATGTACTGGCCCAGAGCCATGCCCTCGCGGCCCTCCGGGGTGTTCTGCACGGCACCGCGCAGGTTCTCGCTGATGAGCTTGATGGCTTCCAGATGGAACATGTCGGAGATCGTGCAGTGGCCCTTGGTGATATAACCCTCGATGGCATGGGTCAGTGCGTCCATACCGGTGGCGGCGGTCAGGCCCTTGGGCATGGAGGACATCATATCGGGATCGACCACAGCGATCTCGGGGATATCGTTGGTGTCCACGCAGACGAACTTGCGCTTCTTCTCCACATCGGTGATGACGTAGTTGATGGTGACCTCAGCCGCAGTACCGGCGGTGGTGGGCACGGCAATGGTGAACACAGCGTGCTTCTTGGTGGGAGCCACGCCTTCCAGAGAGCGCACATCCGCGAACTCGGGGTTGTTGATGATAATGCCGATGGCCTTAGCGGTATCCATGGAGGAGCCGCCGCCGATGGTCACGATGCAGTCTGCCTCAGCAGCCTTAAAGGCTGCCACGCCGTCCTGCACGTTGGCGATGGTGGGGTTGGGCTTGATCTCGCTGTAAACAGCGTAGGCGAAGTTTGCAGCATCCAGCAGGTCGGTGACTTTCTTGGTCACGCCAAACTTGATCAGGTCGGGGTCAGAGCAGACAAAAGCCTTCTTGTAGCCGCGGGCGGTCAGCTCGGGAACGATGTTCTCAATGGCACCGTGGCCATGGTAGGAAATGGTGTTCAGAACAATGCGGTCAGCCATAATTATTTTCCTCCAAATCATTCTGCCCGCCTGCCAGCGGGCTCTCTCTGTTGTTAAGGATACCACATTGTTAAACAATATTCAATGTACTTTTCTTTTGATTTCTATGAATTTTTTACACTTTCCAGCAAAAGAAAACGCTGTACCACTCCCTCAGTCTCGCATTCGCCCGACAGCTCCCTCCAGGAGGGAGCCTTAACGCGGCGGCCAACGCAAAAGCCTCCCTCTCAGAGGGAGGTGGCATCGCATCAGCGATGCCGGAAGGAGTGATACAGCGTTTTTATCGTTTCATTTACCACAGCCGGATGACCTTGATGACTCCCTCGGCCTTATCGCGGGCCAGCTCAAGGTGATGCTGCAGCGCATCGGCGGCGGTGTTCCAGTTGTCGCTCAGGGCGGCATTCAGAATTTCCAGATGCTCCTCACAGGTCTGATCCTGATTGATCATGCTCACCTTGCCGGTCATAATGCGGAAACGGGTGTTCAGGCCGGTGATGCGGTCATAGCCAGAGCGCAGATATTTGTTGGGCAGGCTGCTCATCAGCAGCTCATGGAAATCATCGTCGGATTTGCAGAAGTCATCGATCCGCTCGGGGTGGTGCATCAGCTCAGTGTATGCCTCCAGCTGCTCCCGGGGGATCAGGTTGCCGTAGGTGCGCAGGGCGTAAGGCTCCACCAGCAGGCGCATCTCGAACATGCTGTGCACGTCCTCTTCGGTAATGCCGGAGACCATCAGCCCCTTTTTGGGCAGGATGGTGATCAGCCCCTCCTGCTCCAGGCGGCCCAGCGCGTCACGCATGGGGGTGCGGCTGATGTTGCCCATCTCGGCACAGAGCTTCTGCTCGTTCAGAAATTCGTTGGGGCGGTACTCACAATTCAGAATCTTCGTTTTCAGGTACTGGTAAGCCTGCAGCTTCAGGCTGAGCTTTGACTGGGAATCCATCTCTTTCATTGTTCTATCTCCTAGTTCGCAAGCAGGACCATTCAGGCAGCAATCAGTCGCCCGCCGGACAGCTTGTATCCCTTAAATAATCCAAGTAATCATTAATATTATTATCACATATCTGGACAATGTTTACAAGACTTTTTTGAAAACTTTGGGAGCTTTTCCGTTTTGAACAGATATCATGCATTATTTTGCTATAAATTGAACAGTTTTTTTGTGCTTGTCGCCAGTGTTTCGTTCTTGTTTTGCATCAAAGGATAAATTGTGGTACACTTGACCCAGAAAGGAAGGCTGATACCATGGCAGGTCGCGGGGGGGTACAACACCAAAACCCGGCAATTGATCCTGGATTATCTCATCAACAACCGCCAGCACGCGGTCAGCACCTGAAGTGCGTGCAGTGCGGGCGCATTTATCACCTGGACTGCCACTTTATGGATGAGGTGCGTGCCCATCTGATGGCGGAGCACGGCTTCACCCTGCAGTGCGAGGGCAGCGTTTTGTACGGATTGTGCCGCAGCTGCGCACAAAAGCCCCCTCAACCGGGGCAGACCGCACAAAAATGCGAACACTGTGTTGACACGGACAAAGAGCCGTGATACAATGCAGGCAGGAAAAGCGTTGATCGGGAAAAGTAAGTGCTCAAGGTTCTTTTGCAGCGAGTGCGGGCCGGTGGAAGCCGCACAGAGAACGAGCCCCGAACGAACCCCGTGAGCTTCCCCTGAACCTGCTTCGGGCAGTTAGTAGGGGCCGACGGCAGCCGCTCGTTATCGCGGCAGTGCTTTCAACGGGGGAGAGTACACAAAAGTGACTGGTGTGTTCGCGCACCGGTAATTTAGGTGGCACCACGGATACGGCAGCATTCGTCTAGCAATGGGATGAAGGCTGCCGTATTTTTTTGCAAAAACCTCTCCGTCAATGCTTCGCATTGACGGAGAGGAGAAGAGAGAGGGTAAGAAGTATGTGTTGTGTTATGGGTTACACCGGGCACGACCTGAGTGCCGCCAAATTCAAAGAATACCTGCTGCGCACCGTGACGCGCGGCCCAGACGATCAGCGCGTGGTGGAAGGCCCCTTCGGCCTGATGGGCTTTGGACGTCTGGCCATCATGGGTCTGACGCCGGAGGATGCAGCCGTTCTACCGCGGTGCCGACTGCGTGGTCTGCAACGGTGAGCTCTACGGCTTCCGGTTTGAGAAGGAGATCCTGAAGCGCCGGGGCTACAAGTTTGCCTCCGACTGCGACTGCGAGATCCTGCTGCCGCTGTACTACGAGTATGGTCTGGACATGTTCCGCCACATGGACTCCGAATTCGCACTGATCCTGTACGATTCCCGCAAGGACCGGCTCATTGCCGCCCGCGACCCCATCGGCATCCGTCCGCTGTTCTACGGCTATTCCAAGTCCAGCCACCAGATCGCCTTTGCCTCCGAGATGCAGAACCTGATCGGCTGGTGCGACGACATCCGCCCCTTCCCCATCGGCAGCTACTACTGCGATGGCCGCTTTGTCCGCTATGAGGACATTGCCGACGTGCCCGCCCCCATGGAGGATGACATGGAGACCATCCTACGGAACATCCGCGAAAAGCTGATCGCCGGTGTGGAAAAGCGTCTGGACGCCGATGCCCCGGTGGGCTTCCTGCTCTCCGGCGGCCTGGATTCCTCGCTGGTGTGCGCCATCGCCGCCAAGAAGCTGGGCAAACCCATCCGCACCTTTGCCATCGGCATGGACACCGATGCCATCGACCTGAAATATGCCCGCCAGACCGCCGATTATCTGGGCAGCGAGCACCACGAGATCATCATCAACCGCGACATCGTGCTGCAGAACCTGGAAGAGGTCATCCGCCTGCTGGGCACCTGGGACATCACCACCATCCGGGCCAGCATGGGCATGTACCTTTGCTGCAAGGCCATCCACGAGCAGACCGACGTGCGGGTGCTGCTGACCGGCGAGATCAGCGATGAGCTGTTCGGCTACAAGTACACCGACTACGCCCCCCACCGCCGATGCCTTCCAGCAGGAGAGCCAGAAGCGCATCCGGGAGCTGTACATGTACGATGTCCTCCGCGCCGACCGCTGCATCTCCGCCAACAGCATCGAGGCCCGCGTGCCCCTTTGGCGATCTGGATTTTGTGCGCTACGTTATGGCCATCGACCCCGAAAAGAAGCTGAACACTTATGGCATGGGCAAGTACCTGCTGCGCAAGGCCTTTGAGGGGGATTGGCTGCCCCGGAGATCCTCTGGCGCGAAAAAAGCCGCCTTCTCCGATGCCGTGGGCCACAGCATGGTGGACGACATCAAGGAGTATGCCGAGAGCCTGTACACCGATGAGGAGTTCCAGCTCCGCCGGGCAAACTACTCGGCCCACTGTATGCCCTTTACCAAGGAGAGCCTGTTCTACCGTGAGATCTTCGAGAAATACTACCACGACCAGAGCCGCACCATCGTGGGCTTCTGGATGCCGAACAAGGCATGGCCCGGCTGTAACGTCAACGCATCCTTCTGCCCGTGTGCTGGCAAACTACGGCGCTTCCGGCGTGTAATCCTTTTTCCAGACAGCAAAGACGGTGTGTCCGCTCCGGGCACACCGCCTTTTTGTTTACTCAGATTCAGTTTATTTTTCATCAGCCACCGGGTCAGGAAGAAGTAGGCCGCCGCAATGGCTGCAGTCACGGCAAAGCAGAACAGATAGCCAACGTCTGTTCCAAGTGCCGCCGTCAGCCAGCGCATCGGGGTCACTCCATAGCTCACACCGGTCACGTTCACATCCACGACCCGGTACGTGACATCCATGAACAGGTTCATGGTTCGTGCCCAGCAGCTTGTCGATCTGGTTCTCCACAATGTTCAGGCCGATAAAGGCGAGAATCGGCCACCATCATGCTTCCGGAATGGATGGGCGTCATGCAGGCGGCGTAAACGCAGAGGATGAGGTCGGCCAGCCGGGCCAGATTGATGAGGATGGTCCAGAACGTCACCAGCCAGAACCTCGCGCCCAGTTCTCCATACAGCATCCCCAGCTGCTTCCAGCTGTTCCCAGTCCACCATGCCGAAGGTCTCGGGTCGAACACGCCGACAGCAACCATGACCGTGATGCAGACGATGCCCACCAGGCCGCTGCACAGCACCCAGACCATGCTGGTGATGAGCTTGGAGAGGATGAGCTGGGTCTCGGTCACGGGCAGGGTGTGCATCATGTAGCCCTCACGCCCCAGCAGATTTTTATAAAAGCGCTGGACCGTGCTGACAAAACAGAGCACCGCAATGGCAAGGATGACCGAGACATACACGATCATCAGAATCACTTCGAGATTCTGGAAGCTTGTGCTGTGAGCCAGCGCGTGTTCCTGCCGGAAGGTCACGCCCAGCACCACGCTCAACAGCGCCAGCGCCAGATACAGCCCGAAATACAGGCGTTTCGTGGCCTTGAATTCATATTTTAACAGCTGTTTCAGCATTTGAATACCTCCCGGAAATATGCATCCACGCTCATGCCCTCGGTCTCGCGGATGTCGTCCACGGCGCGGTGCGCAAAAGATTTTGCCGTCCTTCAGGAACACGGCCTCGTCCAGCACCGCTCAATGTCCTCGATGAGGTGGGTAGAAATGACAACGGTCGCGTCCTTGCTGTAGTTGGAAATGATGGTGTTCAGGATGTAGTCCCGCGCGGCGGGGTCCACACCGCCGATGGGCTCATCCAGCAGGTAGAGACGGCGTTTGGCTCATGGCCAGCACCAGCTGAACCTTCTCCTTGTTGCCCCTTGAAAGGGTCTTGAGCCGGGCATTGGGGGCGATGTTCAGCCGGGCCAGCATCTCATTGGCCTTGTCGGCGTCCAAAGCCGATGTAAGCCTTGGCCTGACTGGGCGTGCCGTAAATCCCGGAACATCTCCACCAGCTCCTCCACCCGCATCAGTCGGGCAGCCAGTCGGAGCTTGAGCAGGGTGAATGTACCGCTGCCGGGTAGGGCCAAGCAACCCTGATACGGCCAAAAATCAACTCCAGATCGATGTAGATCCCAGCGCGGTCTTTTCCTTTCACATACTTTTGTCAATTTTCACAGGTC
>VOFB01004370.1_pt1 | contig 36909 bp, 63 predicted proteins | sample 5384141 | NCBI WGS metagenome assembly VOFB01 (sample SAMN12384721, study PRJNA508395) | human gut metagenome | isolation source: healthy gut A | host: Homo sapiens
AAAGAGGGATTTGAACCCTCGCGCTGGTTTCCTGACCTACACTTTAGCAGGCGCCTTCAGCCTCTTTTGAGTATTTCTCCTGAGCCCTGAACTGACTGTTTACACAGCTTTTTTCAATTCTTTTGCTTGATAATGCGAATTTATTATACTAAACGTTCTATATAATGTCAACCATTAATTTAGTTTTTTAACCTTTTTCCGCCCTTTTTCAGCAACTGTTTTAGTAAACGGCTAGTTCCGTCTTTCCTCATCGTTTTCCTTAATTCTTTCCTGAACTATGCTGCGATTTCCGTCGTTTTCATATCTTTGTATTCATCATAATGGGAGGCAAAAAACAAACCTGAACCGTCACTTTACTGATAGACTTCGTATCAAACGGTTTAAACGAATCAATCAGCGCCACCGGAACGATTGGACAACGTGCCTTTGTTGCCGCTTTAAAACTTCCACCTTTAAATGTTCCGATTTTATTTCCGTTTCTCGAACGAGTTCCTTCCCGGGAAAATAATATAATTTCTTCCCGCCTTCATCTTTTGCTACATTCATAACTGACCCATTGCCTGCCGCACATCTTCTGTCAATCATATATATGCTTTTTGTACAAGCAAACACCTGTTTAAAAACTGAATATTTAACTTCTTTTTTGCAACAACCGAGATCGGAACCGGACACACATCCATAATACAGCTGGGGAAACATAACCATTTTCTTTCGGTTATCCAGCCCTTCAGCCGCTATTGTCACATTTCCGCTCTTTGTTTGCTCTTGCGGACAATAAACTTCAGCATCTTATAATGCTCTTCCTCCGTATACTTATCTACGTGATGCGCATGATAACAAAAGCTTAAAAATTCATAAACGGAAATAAGAATTATATTTTGAGCACCATCATCACATTATTCTTTTTCATATTTTCCTGATACCTTTACCGCTGTTTCATAAAGATTATTTCCTTAGAGTCAATCACCACTATCACCGGAAGATTTACTACTGTAAGTTTCGCTTTATTGCGAACAACAGCATCAATCATTGACTTTTTCCTTTCCAATCATTGCCCCCCCGAGATCCAATAATCGGGAGTATTTTATCCATACGGCTTGCCGTTGTCGGACCTGCCGATCCGATTGGGTCCTTCCCGTGCCGGAGACGGTCCCATGTAATATATCGCCTGCCCTTCTATATTAATAGGTAAGTCTCCCCCTCACGAAGCGTTTCGTACATCCGCTTATGCGCAGCATCACGCGCTGTATATATCGTGCCTGTAATATATACATAATCTCCTGCCCTTAGTTCTTCTGCCGTCTCTCTGCCGACAGGCGCTGAAATATGTCGATCCATTTTCTGTTTCCTTTCACTTCTGCCTTTTTTCCACTGCTGCTATCTTATGCGCTGTTTTTTTACAAAACACAGACTGTATGCCTGTTCACATGGCAGCATATATTCACCGCAACCGGAAGTCCCGCAATATGAGTCGGATATGTGTTGACATTTACTGCCAAAGCCGTCACCGTGCCACCCAATCCGCCCGGTCCGATGCCAAGACAGTTGATCTTCTCCAACATTTCTTCTTCGAGTTTTCTCACATATGGAATATCCGAATGTTTTCCCACTTCTCGCGTAAGCGCTTTTCTTCGCCATTAAGGCGCATTTTTTCAAATGTTCCTCCGATTCCGACCCCAACTACCAACGGCGGGCAAGCATTTGGTCCCGCGTCTTTGACAGCTGTAAGAATCGCATTTTTACTCCTTCAAGTCCTTCCGCCGGTTTCAGCATAAACACACGGCTCATATTCTCACTTCCGAAACCTTTCGGAGCTACCGTGATCTTCACTCGATCACCTTCCACGATCCGCGTATGAATAACCGCAGGAGTATTATCTTTTGTGTTTTTCCCGCAAAATAGGGTCTCCTACGACTGACTTTCTCAAAAACCTTCCGTATAGCCCCGGCGCACCCTTCGTTTACCGCATCTTCGAAACTTCCGCCTTCAAAATGCACATCTTGTCCCACCTCAAGAAACACAACTGCCATTCCTGTATCCTGGCAGATCGGTATCATATCCGAAGCGGCAATTTCAAGATTATCCTGAAGCTGTGCCAGAATTTGTTTTTCCAAGCACGGACTCCTCTTTTTCTCTTTCGCATCGCTTTCACCATATCCGAAGAAAGCGAGTAATTTGCCTCTATGCACATCTTTTTATTGTTTCCGTAATTATCTCTGTCTGTACTGTCCGTATCATAATTCAATCTCAATCTTTCTGTTTGTACGATGATATTGATGGTATCTGACTCCGCCGCATCCATCATTCTTTTCGACGCAATAACGCTCGGAGTATCGGCATATTTATCACAATCATAGATTACTTCTTTAATCCCCGCCTGGATAATGGCTTTCGCACATTCATTGCAGGGAAACAGCGTAACATAGAGCTTCGCTCCGGCCAAACTTCCTCCGCTGTAATTTAAAATTGCATTCAACTCGCTATGTGTCGAATATACATATTTTGTCTCAAGCGGGTCTTCGCCGTCTCTTACCCACGGAAATTCATCATCCGAACACCCTAACGGAAATCCATTATATCCCATAGAGAGGATTTTATTATCCTGACTGACAATACAACAGCCAACCTGCGTATTCGGGTCTTTTGATCGCATCCCCGAAAGCATGGCTACTCCCATAAAATACTCATCCCACGTCAAATAATCTGTTCTCTTCCCCGACATCAACTCCGCTCCTTTCATCTCTGTTCTGTCTCTGTAAGCTTTTTATTTTGTTCCAAAAATACGGTCTCCGGCATCTCCAAGTCCCGGAACAATATATTTATGATCATTGAGCTTCTCATCAAGCGCCCCTATATAAATGTCTACATCCGGATGCGCTTCCTGCATCTTCTTAACACCTTCCGGCGCTGCAAGGATACAAACATAAAACGGATATGTTTACGCCTTTTTCTTTCAGCATTCTGATCGCCGCCACACTGGAACCTCCCTGTAGCCAGCATAGGATCAACTACAAACACTTCTCTCTCTTCACAATCTGCCGGAAGTTTACAATAATATTCTACCGGTTCTAATGTCTCCGGATCTCTGTAAAGACCGATATGTCCGACCTTCGCCGCCGGAATCAGAGATAACATTCCGTCTACCATTCCGATTCCCGCACGAAGGATCGGTACGATAGCCAGTTTTTGCCTGAAAGCATTTTTCCCTGTCATCTCCATAAGAGGTGTTTTGATCTGAACATCACTCATTTTCAGATCTCTCGTCGCCTCGTAGCACATCAACTGTGCAATTTCCCCGATCACCTCACGAAATTCTTTTTTTGTTCCTACTTTTCCTGTCTTACATAATTGATCTTATGTGTGATCAAGGGGTGATCCATCACAATTACATTTTTCCTGTCATTATTCTTCCTCCGCAATGTAATTTAATTTTTCTGCAAGTTCTTTTTATTAATTCACGCAATATCTCATAGCATTCTCCGTAAGCTGTCAAAGGTTTCCCATATGGATTCGGGGATTTCTCCGTCGCTTCCCACGAATTCATTCAACGTATAAACGTTAGCTTTTGTTCCGTATTCGGACAAGATTTTGTTTTTCTCGGCTTCCTCGATCGTAAGGACAAGAGTATCCTCCACCAGCGTTTCCGGTTCAAGCTGTCTGGAAACATGATTTTCAAGGGTCATCTGGGCGCTCTTCATGATCGCCTCCGCTTTCTGATTCGCCGGTTCGGGAAACAGCACGACCAATCCCCTCGTGAATCAATCACATATTCCTGCGCCAGATCTTCATGCCTTAACATCTCCGCCGCCATCGGCGCCCGGGCAGAATCCGTACCGCTTATAAATATGATTCTTCGGTACTTCTGCCGTTTTGCGATCTCCGCCGCCGAAAGACGCGTATGCCCTGCCGCTTTTTCCAAACGATTCATAATCGCTTTTCCGATTCCTTGCGCGGCAAAAAGATTCACTGTAAATCTCTTCCACATCTTCCTCATCAAATTCTCTGAGCACTCTATAGAGATTTCGAGCGATCGTTTTCATTTTCCCGTGTACCAATATTTTTCACTACGCCGTATTTATAAAAAGGAAGTGTCTCTGTCGTAGCAATAACCCCCACTTTTCTTCCTTCTTTATAAGCCTTGTATGCAAGCTGGCGAATCGCAAAATCTCCTCCCGCAGATCTCCTTCTACAATCATCAGTTTTGCTTTCGGAGCGTAATGTCTGTACTTCATCCCCGGAGCTTTCTGGAGCTTTCTCACTCTCCGCCACAAGAAGCGTCTCATCAGCATCTACTTTTCCGATCACTTCTTCAAACATTTCCGCAGTAATCGCTCCCGGTCTCAAGATCATAGGCGGCGTCACCGTCATATCAAGTATCGTAGACTCTAGTCCGATCTCAACTGCTCCTCCGTCTAAGATCATATCGATCTTTCCGCCCAAATCTTCCGCAACATGTTCCGCCAACGTCGGACTTGGTCTTCCTGATGTATTTGCGCTCTGGGGCAGAAACGAATCCGCCCGCTGCCCGTATAAGCGCTCTCGCCACTTCATCTGTAGGCATACGAACCGCCACTGTATCAAGACCTCCCGTCGTACCATAAGGAACAACCTCGCTCTTTTTCAAAGATCATAGTAAGCGGTCCCGGCCAGAAGTGAGCTGCAAGGGCATCTGTTTCAGCCGGGATATTAACAGCAATCTTCCTCAAATCTTCATATTCTGCAATATGCACGATCAGAGGATTATCCGAAGGTCTGCCCTTTGCCGCATACGTCTTCATCGCCGCCTCCTCTTTGAGCGCATCCGCTCTGAGCCCATATACCGTCTCGGTCGGAAAAGCAACCAAACCGCCGTTTTTCAGAATCATTCCCGCTTCTTCTATAATCTCTTCATTTATTTTGTTTTTATCGATCTTTTTCTATTTTTGTTTCCATGCCCTATATTATAGCATTATTTTTTTCGAAAAAAAACTCTTAATTCGTTTTTACTACAGCCTCTGCTATTTTTCCTTGATACGCTTCATCAGAAAGTTTTTCCGCTTCTTTGTGATTACTCAAAAACCACATTCCACAATTACTGTCGGCACTTCTGTTTTCTTCAATATATAATAAGTATTATTTGCTTTTTCACGTATTTTTATTTTCCGGATCAATTTCAGAAGTTCATTCTGCAAAATTTCCGCTGCCGCCCTTCCCCGGACGTCGTATAATAAAACACCTGCGCTCCAAAAACACTTTCTTCATGATAACTGTTTTGATGTATACTTACAGCAAGATCTGCCTTTGATTCATTCATAATGCGAACCCGCTCTTTCAAATCTCCGATCCTGGTTTCCGCAAGCCATCCGTCCTCTTCACGTGTCATGATCACTGCAATCCCTTCCTCTTCAAGAAGCTTTTTCACTTTCTCTGCGATTATTAAGTTCAGCTCTTTCTCAAGCTTCCTGTTGACTCCCGTTTTTCCGCCGTCAGGACCGCCGTGTCCGGCATCCACTACAACCGTTCTCTTCTTATGCGCTTCCCCTTGTTTTTCCCCGCGCTCCTTTTTATCCGATTTCTCATTCTCCTTTTCTTTTCATCCCTATAACCGCCCCCGAATTAGTTTCTTCACTTTCCCTAAACGTCTCCTTAAGCCTCACCCCTGCTTTTTGACACAAAACAATGATTGCCACAAGAGAAATAATCGCCATTCCGAAAACTATTTTTTCCGCATATAAAAACACCCTCCTTTTCCACATAAATATATATGCAAAAAAGAGGATGTCCTTTTTCAGATATTTTATTTCATGTTTTAGTTCACATTTTAATTTACATATTGCAGGATGAGATCCCACACGCCGGAACCTTCCATTCCAAGACTCCACTCCGCAACACCCGCAAGCTGGTTTTCTTTAATAACTTTCAGCTTCTCTTCCAGCGACTGAGTATCTTCTAACCAAATTTTATAAACGCCTCCGTCGCCTTCCCACTGGGCATAATTCTGCTTCGTCTTATCATCCCATTCCGTCTGTGCTCCCATTGATGAGATAAGTTCTGCCGCATCATCCATTCCATAAGCGGAACTCTTTACTTTATTCGGATAATTTTCGGCTTCCGTTCCCTCATCTGCCGCAAATTCTTCGTCAGTCTTTTGGCCGTTCAAACCAAAGCCGGGTATAAAACGGTACTCCTGCGATCAATTTATCCGCCGGTACTGACTTAAGGGCCTCTGATATTCCGTTTTTTCAGATACCCGATCGACGCAACCGAACCTGCTTCATAGGATCCTTCTGTATGTTCATCATATCCCATAACAACAACATAGTCCGCCACTGCCGCCTGTTCTTCAATGTCATAATGTGCATTATAAGGCTGCGGAACATAATTATCTACAGAAAAAAACAAGTCCATTCTGACGGCACTTCACCGAAAGTTCACGCACCAACTGCACATAATGCGGTCCGCACTCATCGGATACAAGTTCAAAATCAAGGTTAATTCCATCCACGTCAGTCTCCAGCGCGCTTTTGATATAACTTGATTGATCAGTTTTGCCCGCTTCGACGTATAGCTCAGCACTTGATATGTTTCTTCATAAGAATTGATTCCTCCATGAAAATCCCTCAGCACTGCCCATACTTCCAAATTAGACTGATGTGCGTAATTTACATAATCCGCATCTGCAAGCGATGTAATATTACCTTCTGTATCCGCAAGACTGAACCATGTCGGCGCAATCGTATTCAGCCCTTTTGTCGACGCAATCGTTTCCAATATATAACTATTAGCATCGGCGTTAGAAACATTATGCCACGCCATATTGATCGTATAGTTTTCCGAAATATTCGTATATTCCGGTTCTTCATAATCCCGGGATACCAGCTCTTTTTCAACACTGTTGAGCGCATTTGTTTTCACATATCCGATAAACCCGTCTTTTTGTAGCCACTTTCATCCAGTCATTCTCATCTTCAAGAACAGTTACCTTATCCGATTTCTTTACTTCTGTCAAAACCGGACTTTTCACACCGCCCTGATAGCGTACCTGCGTATCCCTTTTGATGGAAGCCACTTTCTTCTCTCCCCACTCAGTTGTAATCACTACGCGGGTCGGATCATCATACACTTCGTATTCCATATTCGTGTATTGCTGGATAAACGGAAGGGCAATATATGCAATCTTTCCTTCTGTTTTCAGGATCACATAATCTTCACTCTTTTTCTCTGTTATGTCTGTATATTCTTTACTGCCTACCGCTGCCGAAACACTGCCTCCCGGAAGTGTATAAAGAAGAACGTTCTCATTAGAATCCCCAATAAAACCGCTTATTGATCCGATTATGAGCAACAGAATATTCGACATAATACTGCCCGTCATAAACTTTCACCGGATCCGGCGTATTTCCTTCTTCTGCATTCTGAGACTGTTTCACAACCTGATCGTCAATTACAAGCGCAGGATCTGTTTCTGACTCCACTCCATAATATTGTTTCAAATCGGCCTTCTCATTCGTTGAACCGTATCTTTTTCCAAATAACAAATCCGCCTATTGCAATTATGATCAACACAAAAAACAGAAACCACCGTATAACGGCATTCCGCCTTCTTCTCCTTGCTCTGCTGCTTTGTCTCGCAGGTCTTCTATTCCGTCCAGGTCCCGCTTCCGACATTCTTTGTCTGCTTTGTCCCGAACGGTTTACCGGTTTCCGGGCATTGTTTTCAGGGCGTCGTCTGCGGGTATCTGATGTCTGACTCCATTCCCCGCACATCCTGTTTTTCTCTTTCGTCCATGCCGTACCTCCTACTAGCAATTATACGCGTACATTATATCACACTTTTTAACACGCGTCGTTAATAATTTGCCTCTTTCAGCAGATTTTAGACATCTTTTTTCACACAACCTCCACTTTGTCCGGCATTAAGGGGTAATTTCTGCCCGAAAGTGTTCATTAATATCAGTAAATCTAAGAGTTTCTATATTGCCATCCCCACTCATCGTATAATCGCGCATATATGTTCCCGCTTCTTTTACCATATGTGCCGTCACGATCTGAAGCGGACTTGCCTGATATCCGTCAAGCAGCATATCAATCCCACGCTTTCATACTTTTCCAGCTCCATATATAATTCTGTATATTCCGTTTCATCCATTTTCATCTCCCGCAATACTCCTTTCCATGCAAACCGTGATAAATATAGTTTTCCTGCCCTTTCATTATGTATCGTACGGAGGTTTGACATGACATCCGAGATTTTCAGGCAGGGCAAAAGACAGCCGATACGGAAATAAGAGTTTAAACAGCATTCCCTCCTTTTCATTTTATTTACTTATCAGTGAATACTATCTTTTGTAAGTGCCATTATATTGTCCGCATTTTATGTTTTCAATGTGTTTTTTTGTTCATAACCGCATGGGATTTGTTGATAAAGTCTTTACATCCTTTTTTTTTGTTTATACTTATTTTGAGGATATGTATCTATTTTTTAAATGATGCATATTATCTTATATAGTATAAGGATGTGATTGTATGAAGATTGAAAACTTAATGAAAATCAGATTCGTTGTACATTGACACATGCTGATCTGGCAGCGCGCCATCTGGAAGCTAAGCTGAGCTTGCTTACGGCACAGAAAAGGCTAAATCTTTTATTTCGCGACATGATGCAGCAGGCGTCATTCGATTTCGGATTTGAAGCAGAAAATATTCCGCTGATGATAGAGGCAATCCCTTCATCTGCTGATTCTATTGTCCTTATTATAACTAAAGTCGAGGATCCCGAAGAATTAGATACCCGGTTCTCAAAATTCACACCGGCTGACAATTCAGACCCTCTGAATTCCGAGACACTGGAAAACCAGGGGGCAGAGGAGTTTTCAATCTCCTGAACAAGGTCAAAGAAGCGGCAGCGGCGACATCAGCTCCTGTTGAAGAGCCCCGGCAGACGGATTCGTTCTCGATCCGGTTGTTTTCTTTTCTTCACTGGACGGAGTAATCGAAGCCGCGAAATTAATTGCTCCCGCTTATCACGGCGCAAATACATTATATAAGGATGAAAGTGCTGAGACATTTATTCTGCCCTTGCACCGGTGGAAAATAAATTAAATGAATTTAACAAGATCTGCAATATGCTTTTTCCGAATACGGATCGCCGGAAAAAGCCGACGCTTCCGTGCTTGCATTTCTTGAAGAACATTGCACGATTCTCATATCGGCAGATGCAGTATGTAAATTATCCGCATTATAAACTTGTATGCGGACAACGGATCTCAAAAGAAAAGGGTCGGCGCTTTAACGATCAATCAAATCGCAAAGCGCCGACCCTTTTACGCAATTTTATTTACCCATTGCCTTTGCAGCAGCATTGATTTTTTTTTCTACAAGAAGTCCACAATCAATTCCATGAACCATTGCCGCTTCCTCTAATGTCTCCATCTGAGACGCCTGGCATCCGAGACAATGCATTCCGATCTCCATGAGAATCGGCGCGCTCTCCGGAAATTGATCAATAAGTTTCTCCGATTTTTGTATCTTTTGAAAATTCTGCCATTTTTCTTCCTCCCTTGAATTTATGAGGCTATTATAAGCCTTGTTCTGCAAATTATCAACAGTTTTCCTGATTCACCTTTTTCCGCTAGCACCCTCCGAATTATTCCCTCTGAATTCCCCCTTGCTTTTTTAACCGTATGACTGTTTCTGCATCCTCTTTCTTCTCTGTACACTTCATAAATCTACATCGCATTAAATTGTCAGATATATCCTGCCTTTATTTTTGTTTTTTTGAATACTCAAAAGTCAATAATTTATCCGAGTTTTTTCGACATATTTGCATTTTTATCATAACTCACCAAAACATCCGTTCTTTTTTATTATAAAGTAATCCACCGAAAACATATGTTTTTATGTGGATAATGTGGATAACTTTGTGGGGAAAACCGACTTTTTCCACCTTTTTCGTTGTTTTCAGTGTGGATAAGTTGAAAACTCCACGTTTTTCAATTTCGACATTTTTTACAAATAAACACAAATTTGTGCATTTTGTCTTTTTATGTCGAAAACGGGAAATCTGTATTTTCTCATCAAAATACAAATTCCCCATTTCAAAAATTTGTGTTACAGAACTCTTCTTACTGCAATAATATCAGTATAGGTAGCGCTGCATATTCCGATTCCATCTGCTTCGTTCATTGCATTCACGATCGTTCCGTCCCCATATAAAGCCCGACGTGACCGTCATACAAAATCAAGTCTCCGGGGAAGAGCTTCCTCGTAACTGACGGCGTATCCTGAATTCACCATATCATATGTCGTCCGTGGAAGACTTATCCGAAATGTGCATAAACCGACTGTACGAATCCCGAACAATCCGCTCCGTTTGTCAGGCTTGTACCTCCCCATACATACGGATTACCGATAAACTGGCATGCATAATCAATAACAGCCTGCCCCGGAGTTCCCGGAGCTTGCGAAGGCGTATTCACTCTCCCCTGCGAAACAGCGCCTACAGGCCGTGTTCCCTGGTCTGCCGTCAGCACCGCAAACGACAGATGCTGCCATTTTTTCTTGCGCTTCTTCTTCTGCGATCCGCTTTTCTTCCTCTTCTTTTGTCTCCCCATAAGAATAAGAAGTTTCTGCAATCACGTAGTCGCCTGAGACCCAACCGCTTTTATCTCCTACTTTTACCGGATACCATCCGCCGGTCGCTTCTCCCACAGTCTCATAAACTTCGCCTTTTTTTATCTGTGTCAAAATCTTACTGTCCGTTCCGCAGCCTTCCCGAACATTAAGCACATATGCCGTAACCGTCACTGTATCCTTCTCATACTCCCTGTGCACGCGCCTGCGCCTCCTCTCCTGTAAAAGCGCATCTTCCGGCACATATCCTTCAGCCGAACCCGATCTGATCTTCGTCCAGCCATCCAGATATTCCAGCACCTGAGCCGCCGAATCTTTATAAAGTTTCCCGACCCAGTCGCCGGAATCATCCGGTGCGTTTCTGATATAGGTAAACTCCTTCGTATCAGAAAACGCCATATTCAAATACTCACCCCTCTTCTGTTGGTACAAGATAGAGATTAATATTATCTTTTACTTCTGTCTCGTAACATTTCTCCAGTACCGATTCAATCCCTCGATGCCTGTATAAATGGCTGCTCGTCTTTCCTTTCGGCCGCCGATACTTCAGACACGCTCCCCGGGATCAGAAACATTCCCGCTGCCGCAAACAGAATGCCTCTCGCTTTTTGTGTGTGGTTTCTTCATATAAAACCTCCTCTATATTTCGGTCATTTACCGCATTACATTTATCTTTTGTAGGAAGCTTTAAATGTTACACATTTGTTAAATTTGTTACATTCACATTATATCAACTCGCTATTTGTTTGTCAACTTCTCTTACTGATTTTTCATTGACATCTCTCGACAGCAAGTTTCTATATTATTTTTTTTTCTTCTTCTTTCCATTTGTTTCATTAATTATTTTGTAACATTTTATCGTAAATATTCAATTTTAACAGCCAAAATATTTTTTTTCAAAATAATGATTGACAAACATCTTTCTTTTGTATTATATTCTAATTACAGTAATCGTTACTATTATTTATTAAATAACGGTTCTTAGTTAGTTATGAAAGGGGATTTTATTGGCAGCTTTAAAATATAGTAGACAACGAGAATCCATCAAGCATTACCCTTATGACAACCAAAGAGCATCCGACCGCCGACACAGTTTATATGCATGTGAAGAAAGAATTTCCGAACATCAGTCTTGGCACGGTTTACAGAAATTTAAATCTGCTGACCGATATCGGCGAAGCCATAAAAATATCTACTCCCGACGGAGGAGATCGATTTGATGGACGGATTGAACCGCATAATCATTTTCTTTGTGAAGAGTGTGGACGGTTACTGGATCTGGATCTGGATATGAAGAGTATCGAAGAAGTCAACTGCCTTGCCGGTAAGAATTTTGACGGAGCGATCACTTCCAGTTCCACTTTGTTTTCGGTAAATGCGGTGACTGCATTAAAAAGTCATAACAAATAAACAATATTATTTTCAAAAAAGGAGATCAAAATTATGAAAAAATTTGTATGTACAGTATGTGGTTATGTTTTTGAGGGAGAAGCAGCTCCGGCAGAATGTCCGGTTTGCCACGCAGGCGCAGATAAATTCAAAGAGCAGACAGGTGAAAGAGAATGGGCTGCAGAACACGTTATCGGTGTTGCTCAGGGCGTTAGCGAAGACATCCTTGCAGATCTGAGAGCAAACTTTGAAGGCGAATGTACAGAAGTTGGTATGTACCTTGCTATGGCTAGAGTTGCACACAGAGAAGGATATCCGGAAATCGGTCTTTACTGGGAAAAAGCTGCTTACGAAGAAGCAGAACATGCTGCTAAATTCGCAGAACTTCTTGGCGAAGTTGTTACAGACAGCACAAAGAAGAACCTTGAAATGCGTGTAGACGCTGAGCACGGCGCAACAGCTGGTAAGTTCGACCTTGCAAAACGTGCAAAAGCTGCTAACCTGGATGCAATCCATGATACAGTTCATGAGATGGCAAGAGACGAAGCACGTCATGGAAAAGCATTTGAAGGACTGCTGAAGAGATACTTTGGCTAATCAAAATCCCGAATATTGAAAGATAGGTTATCAGAAAGATGTCGGCTAAACTGTCGGCATCTTTTTTATCTCCTTTTCTTACATTTTTTATTTTTGTCTGTTTTTTGTTTTTTCTTTTCTTTCTTTTTTATTTTATATGCATTCTTACCTTGTATCTTTTTTTTCTATCTAGTATAATAGAAAGAAAAGGACAAAAAACGAGGTGCTATCATGAGAAATTTTATTGGTGTTGACTTAGGCGGAACAAACATCCGCGCTGCTATCGTTTCCGAAGACGGAACGATTAAATGTATGAAAAAATCAGAAAGCCACCCGGAACGCGGTGCAGAAGCTGTTATGGAAACTATGATTTCCCTGATTGAAAGTCTTGACGGATATGAAGAATGTGAAGGAATCGGAATGGGTATTCCCGGACCGATCGACACGATCAACGGCAAGATCATCGTTTCTACAAATCTTCCAAAACTGATCGGTTTTCCGATAGCGGAATATATCGAAAATCATTTTCATAAACCGACTTACATGGACAACGACGTTAAAGTTGCCGCTCTCGGAGAAGCTGTTCAGGGAGCCGGAAAAGATTATCCTATCGTTTACTATGTAACAATTTCAACCGGAGTCGGCGGAGCACTTGTAATCGATCAAAAGGTAATCGGCGGTCAGAACGGACACGCAGGCGAGATCGGAAATATCTGTATTGACAGAAACCGTGAAAAATACAATATTTTGAATGTAGGCGCTGTTGAAAACGAAGCGAGCGGAACTGCTGTCACAAGAAAAGGTAAAGCTGTATTCGGAGATAAGATCAATCACGCGGGCGATGTATTTGATCTTGCCTGCTCAGGAGACGAGCAGGCTCTCAAAATTGTAGATGACATGGCATATGATCTTGCAATGATGTTCTGCGCTATCGGACATATTATCGATCCTCATGTATTCGTTGTAGGCGGCGGAGTTATGAAGGAAAAAGATGTATTCTTTGAAAAAATGGAATCTTATTACCGCTCTATGATTCATGTAGGTATGCAGCCGGTTGTATTCAAAGAAGCTCTCCTTGATGAGCCGGGTATCATCGGCGCTGCGATGCTTCCGATGACACATTTAAAGTAAAACTGTTTCCTTCCTTTCAATATAAGCAGTTTGCTACATAAAAGAACTCTTTTTTAAGTTCTTAAAAAAAAAACTGAGCATGACCTAACTCTTTGAGTTTTCGATCATGCTCAGTTTTCCCTTTCTGCTCAGTCGCTTAATTTCCCACTCCCGCTTCATCGCTTCCTGCTTTGTCGGAAATTCTTCCTTATAAACAAGCACAACCGGACGGCGCGCTTTTGTGTATTTCGCGCCCCGCCCGCATTGTGATCTTTGATCCGTTTTTCAAGATTGTTTGTCCAGCCCGTATAAAGCGAACCGTCACTGCACTTTACAATATAGGTATAATTCATGTCTTTTATTATTTCTTTTCTTTCGTTTTTCTTTTCTTGTTATATCTTTGGTCATTGCTTCTTTTATTATTACTTCTTTTTCTATTCCATAAAATTCATCGGATCGACCGGCTCTCCGTCTTTAAGCACTTGAAAAATACAGATTCGTTCCTTCTACGCTGTAATATTTCGTCGGCTCATTCAAACTGCCGATTGCGCTGCCTGCTGCCACATAATCTCCTGTTTTAACTTGTACATCTTTTAACTGTCCGTACACTGCTGAATATCCGTTTCCCATATCAAGCGTCACCGTAAGTCCCGTCTGCGCCGACTCCTCGATCGCAGTCACAGTTCCTGCCGCAGATGCATTGATCGTTTCTCCTGCTTCCCCGGCTATAATCATCGCAGGATTATATTGATACTGTTCTAATGTCTGGAAAAATACAGTCGCATCCATACTATATCCATTGATCACTGCTCCGCTTGCAGGCCATGTAAGAACGCTTTCTTCTGAAAACCAAAGATTTGACGCGGCGCTTCCCGTCTGCTGAACTCCCTTCTTCCGTCCCTGTTGTATCAGACACATCTTCCCTGCTTTCTTGTTCATTTTCATCCGTTTCTTCCACTTCCGGCAGGAGGATTTCATCTGTAGTTGTTTCTTTCGTGTTATCTTCTGTAAACTGTTCCGCCTCTTTTTCAGCTTTCGCCATCTGCTCTTTCATATCTTTTTGTAGTTTCCGACCGTATATGTTCCAACGACCGCCAGAACTGCCATAAAGCAGACTACAATACCGATGGCTGCTCCTTTGCCTTTAAAAAGGACATTTTTTTCATTTTTATTCATTATCATCACCTCTGGTTATATTTTTGCCGGAAAATGATAACTTTATTCTGTCCTTTCAAAAAGTTTTTCTCTGACTCTATTGTTGATTATAATTACTTTATTTATTTTTGCAATAAAGTTCAAATCCTTCTCTGTCTTTGTCCCTTCATAAAAAACTCCAAAATTTCTTTATATGTTTTTTCCGTCTTTTTGCCATTTTATTTGCAGTCCAACAACTCAGCCCCATGCCATGTCCGTTTCCCGCCGTTATAATTTTATTTTCTTCCGCTTTCCGCAAACGAAAAAGAACTCGACGGAAGCGACAGCGCATCCCGAAATTGATCTCCTGTGCAAATTGTTTCTCCTATCCGAAGCTTTCCCACATATCCCGCCGAATCATGTTCTAAAATTTCAAAATCTTTAAAAAGAATATCCTGCCGCAGCTTTTTCTCCGTCTGTCTCTGCCGCCAGAAAATGATGACATTTTTCTGTATTTGATCATAGGAAAACGTAAATACGCCGACCTGTTCTTCCGATTCTTTATCTGCCGGACATTCTTTCACTTTAATATACGGAAACTCCGAACTTCCGAGCACTTCTTCCGCACTGCGCGACATTCCCGTATTTGACTGATGGAACGGTGTCCATGCATATGTATCATTATAAAATAACACCTCGTTTTCTGTCGCTTCTATGGCATTTCTGTATTTTTCATATCGCTTTTTATATTCATCGGCAGGCCATTGATCCTGCATTTCCTTCTGCGACAAATAATCGATCTCCAAAATAACATCTGATACATTTCCGGTTCTGTCCGACTTTTTGATTCTCCGTCTCTTCTGCCTGAGTGCTTATTTGCAGCGCACGGCTGATCTGTGTCCTCACAAGAACCGCCTGCGCCTTCAGTGCCTCCGTCTCTGTATCTGCCGGTACGTCTTTTGCCAACACTCCCGTAAGATACTCATTCCACTCTACTTCTGCAATCCCGTCTGCCTCTTCTTCCTCCGAAGCTTTAACTCTGATGTAAAAATTTTCATTCGTTGTCTCTTCTGGATCTACTCCGTTTACAAACACAGAAACAATGTACGGAAACAATATCAAAATAACAAGGAATGCAGCTGCCGATTTGAATTTTTTGTTCTATCGTATATCTTTTCATCAAAAAACAGCCCTCCATATTTCTATCATATGAAGCGCTGTTTTTTATAACTTTGTTTTATCGGACAAACGGTCTCTTTCTCATAATAAACAGGCATATCGCCTCGTATAACGGTACTAACGATGATAATACTGCATGAATAACCGGCATATTTCCTTCCGCGAAGTTTTCATAAATCTGTTTATTCACCAAGACGTTCAAAGCGATCTGAACTGCTCCGAATAAGATCGAAACAATGATCACTACGAAATACATAAAAAAAAACGCAAGTACGCTCATCCCCGCCCCTGTCACATTTTGATTCACCGCACTTCCGGCGAGCGTCATTCCGATGCCAAATACAGTACCAGTACATAGATGCCGATCGCTCCGCTGTAGATGATCGGAAAAAGCAGTTTCCACAATCCCGGATTTTTTGATCGTCGTATTTTTCAGTCGGATCGGACCTGCCATATTCCGTGGTAATATGTTCTCGCAAAAGGTACAAATGCCATCCATGCATCTTTTTCCCCATCCGCTTTGCGATCGTATACAGACCGAAAAGAATGCAGAAGGTAACTTCCAAGCATAAATACGAGCATTCTATCATGATCGCAAGCCAAAGCGAAGCGAACACTACGGCAAACATTTCTCCTGCCCTTTCCGGATGATACTGATACTCGTATTCATATGCGTAATCATACATATTTCTCATCTTACTACCTCCTTATCCCTTTTCCGAAAAATCAATCAGATGTTTTTACTCTTCAAGCGGAGCAACATCTACTTTTCTAATTTCAAATATCACTTACATATTCTTCGATTGTTCTGTCAGAGGAAAATTTCCCGCTGCATATCGTATTCATCATTGCCATTCTTGACCATCTCTGCTGATCTCTGTAAGCTTCTTCCACTCGTTTCTGAGCCTCTGCATAGGAACGGAAATCTTTCAGAATAAAGTAAGTATCCGCTCTGTCTGTACACTGCGCATTCAACAGAGAATTATACAGATTTTTATACATCTCGTGATCGCCGTTTGCATATGTGCCGTCCATAAGCTGATCGATCACACGTTTTAATTCCCAATCGTTAAAGTAAATATCCGTCGGATTATATCCTCCGTTATTCTCATAATTAATTACTTCTTCTGAACTAAGGCCGAAGATAAACGCATTCTCCGCTCCGACTTCCTGCACAATTTCCACATTCGCTCCGTCCATCGTTCCGAGAGTCGGCGCACCGTTGAGCATAAATTTCATATTACCTGTTCCCGACGCCTCTTTTGACGCCGTGGAGATCTGCTCGCTCACATCGGCTGCCGCAAAATAATCTCAGCATTTGACACACGATAATCTTCGATGAATACAACTTTCAGTTTGCCGTTGATACTGCGGTCGTTGTTGACTACATCCGCAACGGAATTGATCAGTTTGATCGTCTCTTTCGCTCTTAAATATCCCGCCGCCGCTTTCGCTCCGAAAATAAATGTTCTCGGGATAAAACGACATCTCAGGATGTTCTTTGATCTGGTTGTACAGATACATAATATGCAGAATATTAAGAAGCTGACGTTTATACTCATGGAGACGTTTTACCTGAACGTCAAAGATCGAGCGCGGATCAACTTCAATTCCATTATGCTCTTTAATATATTTTGCAAGACGTACTTTGTTCTCGTATTTAATCTGCATAAACTCACGTCTGGCCTTTTTCGTCGTCCGCAAACGGTCTGAGCTTTTCAATCTGCGACAGATCTGTGATCCATCCATTTCCGATCTTATCTGTAATCCAGTCTGCCAGAAGCGGGTTTCCGTGTGCGAGGAATCTTCTCTGTGTGATGCCGTTTGTCTTGTTATTAAATTTTTCCGGCATCATCTCATAGAAATCACGGAGCTGCTGTGTTTTCAAGATATCTGTATGCAGCTTCGCAACGCCGTTTACAGAAAATCCCGCGATAATAGCCATATTTGCCATGCGAACCTGACCGTCTCTTAAGATTGCCATTTTCTTTACTTTATGCTCATTTCCCGGATACATCTCATTCACTTTGATCAGGAATCTTCTGTCAATTTCCTGCACGATCTGATAAATACGGGGGAGCAGTCTTGAAAACAGGTCAATTGGCCATTTTTCAAGAGCTTCTGCCATAATGGTATGATTGGTATAAGCACATGTTTTGCTCGTTACTTCCCACGCCTCTTCCCAGCTTAATCCTTCCTGATCGATCAGCAGTCTCATCAGTTCGGGAACCGCAACTGTCGGATGTGTATCGTTCATCTGAATGATTACTTTCTCATGAAGTTTACGAACATCAGAATGCTTTTTTCTTATATTTCTCAAGCAGAGCCTGAAGACTTGCGGAGATGAAGAAATACTGCTGTTTCAAACGGAGTTCTTTTCCCGAATAATGATTGTCGTTCGGATAAAGAACGTCAACGATCAATTTCGCAAGATTTTCCTGCTCTACCGCCTTATGGTAATTTCCTCTGTCAAATTCATCAAGCTTAAAATCTGTGATCGCTTTTTGCATCCCACACACGCAGTGTGTTTACGACATGATTTCCATATCCTACGATAGGCATATCATACGGAATCGCCAAAACAGACTCATAATTTTCCTGCACAAATTTTGCTTTTCCCGTCTCAGGGTCATTTTCAAACCGGATATTCCTCCGAAGCGGACTTCTTTTGCATATTCTTCTCTTCTGATCTCGAACGGATTACCTTCTTTGAGCCAGTTATCCGGCACTTCCACCTGATACCCGTCTTTGATCTTCTGTTTGAACATTCCGTAACGATAACGAATGCCGCATCCATATGCCGGATAATTCAATGTTGCAAGTGAATCAAGGAAACAGGCTGCCAACCGTCCGAGACCTCCGTTTCAAGCGCTGCATCCGGCTCTTGATCCTCGATTACATTCAGATCGATCTCCATTTCTTCCAGCGCCTCTTTTACCTCTTTATACGCTGTCAGATTGATCAGGTTATTTCCCAATGCACGCCCCATCAAAAACTCCATAGACATGTAATACACAGTCTTTGCATCTGCCTCGTCATACGCTTTCTGTGTTGCGATCCAATCATCGATGATTACGTCTTTCACTGCATAGGATACTGCCTGAAAAATCTGCTGAGGAGTTGCCTCGTCAATCGTTTTTCTGTACAGCGTCTTAATATTTTCTCTTACGGTTTCCTTAAATGTTTCTTTCTCAAATCCTTTATTATGCATTGCTTTATTCCCTTCCTTTTGATATGCCGCGGCGCATCGCATCCTTTATCTTACAAGAACGAATGCGCCCGGATGTGCCGCATATCTTAAAATTATTGTTTCTCAACGCCCATTGTAACTGCTTCTTTGTTGATGTTCCACTCTTTCACATAACCTGCCGGCTCTGCCTTTACAACTTTATCTGCAAGCACTTCCCCGCCGATCTCGTCACTGTGTTCTGCAAAGATCTTTCCGCTTTCTCACTTCCGTTATACGTTACTTTGATGCGGTCCATAACTTCAAATCCAGCTTCTTTTCTCATTGTCTGTACTTTACTGATAATTTCTCTGACAAATCCTTCTTCAAAAGTTCCGGTGTCAGGTTCGTATCAAGAACAACCGTGATTCCATTGTCGTTTTCAGAAACATATCCTTCGATCTGCGCTGTATCGATCAGAAGGTCCTCTTTGAAAAGTGTGATCTCCTGGCCGCTTACATCAATTTTAAGCGCTCCTGTTTCATTGATCTCATCCATAGCAGAATTTCCGTCTGCATGATCAAGCGCCGCTTTAATTCCCCCTAACATTTTACCATATTTCGGACCTACTGTCTTTAATTGTGGTTTAAAACTATAAGTAAAGTCTCTTACATCATCTGTAAACTTTACATTTTTTACATTCAGCTCATCAGCTACGATATCCTGATAAAATTCAGGCAGATCAAATGCTGCTTTTACGAACATCTGACCGATCGGCTGACGATTCTTGATATTCGCTGTATTTCTGCAGGCGCGTCCCATAACGACAAGCTTCAGCACATGCTCCATATTCTGCTCAAGCTCTGTGTCGATCTGATCCTCGTTCACTTCCGGGAACATGCACAGATGGATACTCTCCGGCGCATTCTGGTCAACGCTGCGTACAAGATTCTGATAAATCTCTTCTGTCATAAACGGAATCATCGGAGCTGCCGCTTTTGATACCGTAACAAGCGCTGTATATAGTGTCATGTATGCATTGATCTTATCCTGCTCCATTCCTTTCGCCCAGAAACGTTCACGGCTTCTTCTCACATACCAGTTACTCATATCATCTACAAATTCCTGAAGAGCGCGCGCCGCTTCCGGAATACGATAATTTCCGAGGTTTGTATCTACCGTTTTTACCATCGTGTTCATCTTTGACAAAAGCCACTTATCCATAACGGACAGTTTATTATATTCTAATTCATATTTTGTGGCGTCAAACTGATCGATATTTGCATAAAGAACAAAAGAAAGCATATGTGTTCCACAGTGTTCCCATGAACTTTCTCTGACCTTCTACTACAGCTTTTCCGTGGAAACGGTTCGGAAGCCACGGGCGCTGTTCACATAGAAATACCAGCGGATCGCATCTGCACCGTATTTTTCAAGAGCATCAAACGGATCAACCGCATTGCCCTTTGATTTACTCATCTTCTGGCCGTTCTCATCCTGTACATGTCCGAGAACGATTACGTTCTTATACGGCGCTTTGTTAAACAGAAGCGTTGAGATCGCAAGCAGGGAATAGAACCATCCTCTCGTCTGGTCTACCGCCTCCGAAATAAAGTCCGCCGGGAACTGTCTTTCAAACAGCTCTTTATTTTCAAACGGATAATGATGCTGTGCAAACGGCATTGATCCGCTGTCAAACCAGCAGTCGATTACTTCCGGAACACGGTGCATCTCTTTTCCACATTTCGGACACTTGATCGTCACCGCATCAATGTACGGACGATGAGTTCAATGTCATCCGGGCAATTATCGGACATTTCTTTTAATTCCTCAATGCTTCCGACAGAATGCATATGTCCGCACTCGCATTCCCAAATATTCAGCGGAGTGCCCCAATAACGGTTGCGGCTGATACCCCAATCCTGAACATTCTCAAGCCATGCGCCGAAACGTCCTTTTCCGATTGTCTCAGGAATCCAGTTGATCGTATTATTATTTGCGATGAGGTCCTCTTTCACGGCAGTCATTTTGATGAACCAGGAATCGCGGGCATAGTAGATGAGCGGTGTGTCGCAGCGCCAGCAGTGCGGATAGCTATGCTCAAATTTCGGTGCATCATAGAGCAGACCTCTGGCATCAAGATCTTTGAGCACTTCCGGATCGGCTTTCTTTACAAACAATCCTGCAAACGGCGTCTCCTCTGCCATATTTCCTTTTTTTCATCTACAAGCTGAACAAACGGAAGGTCATATTTTCTTCCTACGTTCGCATCATCTTCACCGAATGCCGGAGCAATATGAACAACGCCTGTACCGTCTGTCAACGTAACATATTCGTCACATACAACGTAAAACGCTTTCTTGTTCTGCTTCTGCGCACAATCTGCCGCGCACTGATAAAGCGGCTCGTATTCTTTTCCTTCCAAATCAGTTCCCTTATATGTCTCAAGCACCTCATACGCTGCTTTTTCCTTCTTCTGCAAGTCTTCCAAGCACCGTATCAAGAAGCGCGCACGCCATATAATAAATATTTCCGTCAGCAGCTTTTACCTTCGCATAATCCTCTTCCGGATTTACACAAAGCGCAATGTTAGATGGCAGAGTCCATGGAGTTGTTGTCCATGCAAGAATATACGCATCTTCTTTTTACTTTGAATCTGACGATCGCAGAACGTTCTTTTACATCTTTGTATCCCTGTGCAACTTCCTGTGCAGAAAGCGGCGTTCCGCAACGCGGACAGTAAGGCACGATCTTAAATCCTTTATAAAGAAGCCCTTATCCCAGATCTGCTTTAACGCCCACCATTCCGACTCTATAAAGGAATTATGATATGTGACATACGGATCGTCCATATCTGCCCAGAAACCTACTGTTCCTGAAAAATCTTCCCACATTCTTTATATTTCCAAACACTTTCCTTACACTTATCAATGAAAGGTTCTAGTCCATACTCTTCAATCTGGTCTTTCCCGTCAAGTCTGAGCAGCTTTTCCACTTCCAGTTCTACCGGCAGTCCGTGCGTATCCCAACCTGCTTTTCTGGGAACCATACTGCCTTTCATTGTTCGATAACGCGGAATCATATCTTTAATAACACGCGTAAGCACATGACCGATATGAGGTTTTCCGTTTGCTGTAGGAGGTCCGTCATAAAAAAATATAATCCGGACATCCTTCCCGCTCTTCCATACTTTTTTCAAAATGTGATTGTCGTCCCAAAACTTTTCGATTTGTTTTTCTCGATCGACCTCTCTGCACTTCGATATCTGTCTCATAGTCATATTCGTCTAATAACATATTGACAACCTCGCTTCCTTTTCGCATTAAATAATCAGCAAGAATTCCTTTCTCAATGCACTCTTTGATCGCTTTTTATACGGCTCTTCCTCACCGGAGATCTGGCAGTTCTGCACGATTTCCATGAACTGGCTGTATTCTTTCAGTACCTGACACTTTTCTAAAATTTCATGATGCTCTTCCTGCCGGATATTGATGACCTTTACTTTTAATTCCAGACTCGGCTCACCATCTTTTACGATATAGGCATCTGACAGGCGCAATTCTTTTTCCTTTTCCCACTTTTCTTTTCCGTTATAGAATGTGTAAAATTCCGGTGTCGGAAGGAAAACGATTTTCTTTCTTATACCGGCTTCTCGGCGGTACAAGCCTTTCATAAGCGCGTCCGATGTACAGCAGACTCCGAAGGGGCATGTTTTCGTTGATCGCAGACTGATGCTCGCCGAATACGATCACTTTTCCTCCTGCGTCAAAAGAAATATCGTTTTGAAAATTCATATAGATCGTATTGTCTACACGGAATCTCCGAATCTTCGTTCCTTCCGGCAGCGGCTCATCATGGATTGCATTAAAAGTGCGATCTCATTCGCTTCTGCTGATTCGTCCTCATAGAACAGATCTACAAAGACACTGTTTTTAATTTCTCTGTTTTCTTTTTCTGCCATAGGCTCTCCTTTCATGTGCATGAACGAACCCTGTAGTACAGGTGGGAAAATACTTTTTTACTGAAACTGCTTTCAAACTTGCTGCTTTTAGATTTACTTTCGCCAAAAGTTTTTCCTCTGAAAAAGAAAACGTTTTTTCTTTTTAAGACCTTCTCTTAAAAATCAGTATACGAAAAAAAGAACTATTCTACAAGGCTATCCACGCAAAAACTGTTGTTCAATCAACTGTCTCCTGATTTTTGTTATCTGCTTTTTCCACACAAATGTATTTATTCGCACAGGTTTCGATTTTTGTGCCGTCTATAAAAATCGATTCTCGGAAATTTCTCCAAGCTCATAAAGAAGATTAGACATTTCAGCGAGAATCCGTTTCGCACACGGTGCAAAATGAATACTGCGAAACGAGCAAAAGTGGCATAATCAGGAACTGGTTTACCTTCTAAAGATACATAAAGTTAATATCCCGTTTACAGTTTAATTCCATAGCTCCACAAACTGACTCAGCAACCGCACAGAATCGTCTACCGGAATAATTGTTTCTAAGTTTAGGTTTCTAAGTTTAAAGGAGTTTTAGTTGATATCCTCCTCATTTAAAGTATAATTCTTGTGTAATAATATAGGGGTTTGCATACTTATAGATTTTTTACACCAACAGCCAGACTTTTCGGAGCCTGGCTGTAATTTGTATAGAAAGAGGCCGCGCACTAATTACTTAGTGCGACAGCCCCTTTTTTTCGACATTTCAACTTTTGAAGTGTCTATTTTATTTTCTTTTTTACTCTTGATTACAGAAACGCCCGCAAACATTGCCACCTATGAACATCATCATAAATGGTACTGCAAATGGTGTTGCGTCTCCTGTCTGAACAGTTCCCGGTTTCACTTCCGGCGTTGTCGGTGTTTCCGGTGTCTTTCCTTCTTTCGTCGTCGTTTTCACAGATGCTGCCGCTGATTTATTTCCTGCTGCATCATATGCTACAACTTCGATCGTGTACTCTGTCTTCGGAGTAAGTTTTGCGATCTCTGCTGTAAGAACATCGTCTTTACTGTTCCGATTGACTTGCCGTTTACAAAGATTTTCTGTATCCTGTCACTCCTACGTTGTCTTTAGATGCTTTCCATTCAATCTTCACTGTTGTATCAGTTTTATCTGTTACTTTCAGATCAGAGGGTTTTGTCGGACTTCTTTATCTTCTTCCGGCTTCGATCTGGTTTCTGCTCTTCTTTCGTCGTCGCTTTCACAGATGCTTTCTCTGATTTATTTCCTGCTGCATCAAATGCTTCTACTTCGATCGTATACTCTGTACCTGCTTTCAGATCTTTCAGCTCTGCTGTAAGAACATCACCTTTACTGTTTCAGCAAGTTTTCCGTCTGCATATACGTTATATCCTGTTACTTCTACGTTATCTGTAGATGCTTTCCACTCAACTTTCACAGTTGTCGTGGTTGTCTCTGTTTCTTTCAGATCAGACGGTTTTGTCGGAGCTTCTTTATCTTCTTCCGGTCTTCGGCGAAGTTGCAAGAAGCGCTTTTCTTGCATCCTCTAAGTCTTTCTCTGCTTTATCTACTGCTGCCTGATCTGTCGGATTTTCAAGAACTTTCTGCGCAGCCGCGTATGCAGCTTCAAATGCAGCTTTTTCTTTTCCATCTTCAAATGCGTCTAATACAACTTTGTCTGCATTGTTTAATTCTGCTTCCAATTTTGTTGTATCAACTTCGCCTGATTTCACCGGAGTGATCTTCAGGTTATCAAGAATGAGGTCTTGCTGTCCGTAAGCTCCTCCCGGCTGTTTTGCACCGTTTGCATAAATACCGAACCATGTCTGTCCGCTCGCTTCCTGGTAACCGTAAACTCATGATGACTTGCTTTACCTGTTCCTGCCGTTGCCGCAAGGTAATCATTATCTGTTGCGTTGTTAAACTCTCTCCATCTCCAAGCACAACCGCATATGCAGATGATCCTGCCTCATAATCGAATTCTACTTTATATGTCTTTCCTGCTTCAAATCGGAAGTTCTGCGGAATCGTATGATACAAAAAAGACCTGTTCTTCCCGAACCGCTTCCACTGTCGCAGTGCTGTTTCAGCGACCATTCGCCCTCAATGACATCATTGATCACATAACCGCCCCAGCCGACAGATATATTTTCCGTTATCCTGAGACAGATGAAGCTGTCCGTCGCCGCCTCTTTGTGCCGGTCCTAAAACAAACGGATAATATCCTGATGTTACGGATTCAAAATCCTGCTCGAAAGAACCGTCTTCTTTATAGTTTTCAATCTTCTTGTCGATAATTCTGATATCGTCAAAGTATGTTGCTCCATCACCTGCCGCACGGCTGATCGTCAATGTTGCAGTTTCTTTTTCCGCTGTAAACGGAACGTAAACTCTCTGCATATAGGAAGCTTCATTGCCGCCTGCATGTTTCTGATCACTTGCCACATAGTTCTGAGCGATTGATTTCGTCGTATATGCAGACTCTTTGATCGTTCCTGCATTTACTTCTACCGTCGCTTTACTGTCGCTTCTGTTATCAACATAAACTTCTGCAACATAATCTTTGCCTGCTTTGAGCCCTGTCGTTTTGTGCTGACTGCAACGTCTTCTGCCGGGCTTTGTCAGACGCTGATCGCCCGTCCATGCTTTTTTGTAACTTTTACGGCATCGTTGTTGCTCCGCCCAAACGTCTGCATCCACTTTGTCGCCGTCTGCATAAGAGTTGAATCCCGGATCTTTCACTGATGTCGTCTCACCGAAGTTAACTGTATCGGCTGTCGGCATTTCTTTTCCGTCAGTCACGATTACGTAGCTGTTTTTTTGCTTTTGCTTCAAGCGTGATTCTGTCCGTTTGAAACCGGAACCGCGATCGCTTCTCCACGTCCCTGATCTGACAGCTCATACATTGTAAGATTTCCTGTAAATCCGTCCGGCACATTCCATGTAGATGTTCCGCCTTCCAGATTGTAGTGATACAGTTTCGTCTCTTTCGTGTCGCTATCTGTCCACGGAAGCAGATAATAGAAATGATCGTTTGTCGCACTTAAAACTGTTTTATCATTCAATGTGATCTCGCGTTCGATGATCTCATCAGATCTTTGTGCTTCATTTCTTGTTACAACTACTTTATCATCACCATTTTTCAGTGTGATCTGTTTTTCCTGGTTTCCGACCGGTGACTCGCCTTCTGCGTAGTTCTCCCCAATCGATTACCTGATAGTGCTGAAGGAATTTTGTCGGAAGGTTTTCGGCAAATGTCAGGTACAGATAATTATTGAAATCCTGATCTCCGCCCCATCCTTCAAATCCTTCCAGTTTATATCCGCCGAGAAGCGGGTTGTCAGCCGCTCCGCCATGTCCCTACCCAGTTAAGAACCTGTACGTCTCTCATGTCGTTTCTGAGGAAACGGATGATGTCACTGTTCAAACCTTTTTTGTAGCTGATCCGCCGTATGGTCCTTCTGTTGCCCAGTGTGACCACGTGGAATCATACTCGCCTTCGTACGGGAACTCTGTGGAGAATCTCCATCCGAGAGAGTTAATCTCTTCTGCGATTCTTCTTGTCTCCCACGCATTCTGATACCATACGTCAAGATAGATGAAGTCCATATTGTCGGCGCCTGCTTTTTTCACTGCTGCCGCAATCTCATCCGCCGATGCAAGTGTTCCCTGTGAATCTTTTACATATTCGCCTTTATCCCAGTCGAGACTTAAAAGGTTCTGTATTGTTAATTCTGTCAAATAACTGTGCAAATCTCTTATATCTTGCCTGTGTTCCTAAATCCCAGATCTTATTGATCACGCGGGACTGGTCAAGCCATCCCCATCCGCCCTGCTGCGGTCCCATGATCATATCATCGTTGAAAGATCTCGCTTCCGGATAAGCTTCCTGTGCATTGACATGGATACCGATTTCTGTATCATACTCATGCGCAACGTCAAGAAGATCTCTGAAATCATCCACGCCGCCTTCTCTTTCGGAGATATCCGCATACTCGGAGTTCGCAGAGTCGTGACCTTCATTTCCGTAACCTTTCAGCATAACAGCCTGCGGAAGTCCGTCTGTTGCCAAAGCAACTTTCTTGATATTGTCCGCTGTCACCGAATACGGGTTTGTTACAGCGCTTCCGAAGTTCATAACGATTCTGTAGTTTACAAGGTCTTTCACATCCTCTGATCCATACGGAACATTGATGATGTCACGATAAGCAACTGCGGCATCCTGCCAGTCGATCGTCTTGTCTTCGTTCATATCCTCTGCGATACAAACTTTTTGCATATGGAAGTTCACTAAGCGGGTAGTCATATGTAGCTGCCTGTGCCTGTCCGCCTTTATCTCCCGCCTCGTAATACCACTGAGCGCTTGTAAGGCTCATTGTGTCAGCTCCGCTGTTCATGATGACTCTCAGATCGTCTTCTGCCTCTGAGTTGCTGAACAGACCTGCGCTTAAATTCTTGTTTGTCAGGAATCCGTATACATATCCTACAGATTTCTGCGCTACGAATCCATCGTCAAATGTAATAAACTTATCTCCGCTCTCTTCTTTGTATCCGTGCTCTTAACAGCGCCTGCAAATGAAGCGTTTTCTTCTACCTGATCTACAGACAGAAGATTCAACTGCGGAATGTCGATAGAAGCAATCTTATCCGTTCCTTCTTTGCGGTCGATCTTTATGATCTCCCATGTAAGATCATTGTCTTTTACACTGATCTCGACCGTCATGTTCATATTGATATTAATTTTTGTTTCTTCATCTTCACCTTCATATTTGAGGGTCATTTCATAAGAAGCTTTTCGCCCCTTCAATCTTAGCCTTCACTTCAGGAGTGATCTCCTTGCCGTTGATCACAACTGTATTCACCTTTGCAAGATCTGATTCGTTTCCACGGAAGTAAACGTCATCTTTTCCTTTTACTTCATATCTTGCAACAACCGGGAAGTTCGGTCCTACATACACTTTCATGTAATCAGACTCGATGGATTTATAATTTTAAGGTCGATCGGCGTTTTTCTCGGAAAGTGTAAAGTTAAATACATTTTCTCCTTCCGCCGCATCCTGAACTTCAACCTCTTGTGTTATTGCTTCGTATCCGGACAACTTGCCGCAGCTGTATAAGTTCCCACTTCAACATCTTCGATCTGATAAGCTCCCGTTATCATCTGTTTTTGCTGATTTTGAACCAAAACGAACCGTTGCGCCTTTTAATGCCGCTCCTCCGTCTTTTGCCGTTACAGTTCCGGAAACAGTTGCGAGATTGATATATTCTGAAGACTGTGACTGTCCGTCTCTGTCTTTTGCAAATTCCCATGTATCTTCCATACATGCAGTCTCATTTACTTTCGCATCTGCAAATTTCAAAGACTGGTTTGTTGTTTTCACCATCACGCCCGGATGACCTTTTCCTGCGTTTGTTTCCAGCCAGTTTCCTGCGTTCTGATTGTTCGTTGTTCCGCTGATTCCGTTGACTGTAACTGTCAGAGCTTCCTGCTCATCGTAACAGAGAACGTCATCTCTTTTCCGTTTTCCGAGTCTCGAAATCTCCGTTCAAACTTCCGTATGAGCCTGAGCCGTTCTGCCAGTACCACTTGGAAGATGAATCATATCCGATATACAGGAAATCATTATCATTTACATATGAATAGAAGAAACCGAAGTTTCCGCTGTTGATCGGTGTAAATGACAGACTAAATACGTCTGCCGGCTTGATCGTGCGATCTTTGTCAAGCAGAAGCGCCGGTCCTGTTGCTCCCGCATAGCTATGTCCTCCGCCGTTCTGAGAGCCTGTCCGGATCGTGATCCATTTACGTCCTGCCGGAACTGTTTCTTCGTACTGTGCCGCCGGATCCCATTCCTGACCTGCAAGATTATCTTTATACAATTTCCATGTATTGAGATCCTCTTTTGTCTCTCCTACAACAACATCATTAAAATAAACGTCTGTGTATGCATCTCCGAATGTCGCGCCTCCGACTCCGACTTTACCCTGAACGTCTTTAAGAGCGACAAAGTTCGCCTCCGTTACAGTTGCCTTTGTTCCATTGACGTCAATTTCAAGGCCATTATCTTTATAGCTTAACTTAATTTCTGCCAACTGACCTTTTCAAGTCTCCGGAAGAGCAAGGCATCATTCTGCCAAGCCTCGTTTCCGTCCTTTTGTACTGCCACTTCCAGCTTCCGACATCATACATCAGAAAAGCCCAGTTATTGTCATCTTTTTATATTTTGTGACAATACGAAGCCTTGTTTTGTCTACGTCGCTGTTAATGCGAAGTTTCAAACTATATGCCTGATTTGTATAATCAGCTTTTCTGACAAAACAAATGCTTCAGGTGTAGCCTTCCTGAAATGTCCGTTTGCATTACCGCTTCCGATTTCAGATGTCCCATCGTGACCGGCTCTGCCTTGACAGATAATGCCGAGCAGCGCCGAGCACTGTCGTCACTACCATCACGAGCATAAGTAAAGCTGCAGTTACTTTTGTTCCACTTCTTTTTCATTATCCTCTTTTTCCTTTCTTTAAATTTTAATATTAGCTCCTTCAGGACATAGAAAGAGCATCCTATCTTATATATCATAACTCTTTCACTTTTTTCAGTATTTACACTTTTTATCTTTAATGTTGATCTTTTGTTTGTTTTATTTATTTGTACTCATTTTTCACCTCGATTTTTGTATGTATTGCACAATATATTACCTCTCAATTTGTAACTATATCACATATTTCTTCTTGTTCTTTATACAACAAGAGGGAGCTTCCCTCTAATATCTCAGTGAAAAACTCCCTCTTGTAATGTCCTTATTGATCTTAATGTATCTAATGTCCGCAATGTCCGCCGCAGGAATCGTGACCTTCTCCGTGTCCTCCACAGTTTTCATGATCGCCATGATGATCTTCTCCGTGATGGTCGCACATTACGTCAGGATTATATGAAAGGTTTCCTTCAATCAGCGCCTGAACCGCACTATCCGCAGAACCTGAAACTCCTCCATACAGTTTGATACCAGCCTCTGCAAGTGCAGCCCCTGCGCTCCTGCGCCGATTCCTCCGCAGATAAGAACCTCTACGCCTCTTTCCCGTAAAAATCCTGCCAAAGCTCCATGACTGCTTCCGTTCGTGGGAACAACTTCCGATGATTTCACTTCGCCGCCTTCAACTTCATAAAGCTTAAAAGCTTCCGAATGTCCGAAATGCTGAAAAACCTCTCCGTTTTCATAAGTTACTGCTACTTTCATTTTATTCATCCTCTTTCTTTATAATATAACCTTTTTCATAAGCGTAATGATTCCGCCGTGACATAGCGAATACTGTAAATTTATTTATCTGTACCGCCCTTCTCTGTCTCGCCTGCGATAACTTCCGCTTCTTCTGTCGTCTACCTGACGGTTTCTTATTTGGGTATTTTTTCTCCTGCCGGCACTGCTCTGTCGTCGAAAGCATTTTCTCCCGTCTGCTCTGTATTTGACCGCCGGCGCTCTAATGCCTTTTGCGTTTTCTTGCAAGCTGTCTTGCTCTCCTTCGCTTCACTTGCCGATATTTCAGCAGACTGAAAGAACTGCCAACAAAATGATTACCAAAAGAACTACCGCTATTAACAGCTTTACATATATAGGCATCTCTGTTTTTCTTCTTTATCCGTACTTTTCTTCCTGACGGATTTCATTTCCGGCTCAATATTATACCCTGTTTCTTCCTTAATATAATCCGCCGTCAGTTTCACTTCTACAGTTCCGACATTTTGACCTTTGTATAAATAGGTCAGCTTTCCGGCGGCATTTGCCTGTCAGTAATCGTAATCTCATGCTCCAGAGATGAAACGTCAATTCCTTTCGGCAGAACAACATATGCATCTTCCGTTTTAAAAACTTCCTGACGCCATCGGGCTTGTCGTGTTCATTCAAAACACTTTGGAAAATTCGCATATACATAATCAAACATCGCCCTTGTATCTACATACACATCTCCTGATCTTCCAAGACAACCGCAACAAGCTGCATATCTGCATTATCTGCCATAGTCACAAGAGTCGTTTTTGCCTGATCCGTATATCCGGTCTTGCCGCCCGTACAATAATCATAAGAATAATGTGCCCCTACCCAAAAGCATCTTGTGATTCTGTTGGAACGTTCTGGATTCATTCACAAGGTTTGTAGGCGGAATCGTATAATTTAAAGTCTGAGTTACTTCCCGAAACTTGTCAAACTGATAGACTGCCGATCCGATCAACGCCATGTCATGCGCCGTCGTATAATGGTTTTCATCATGCAGACCATTTGCATTCGTCCAATGAGATCCCGTACATCCAAGTTCCTCGCAACGTTCATTCATTTTTCTGGATAAACGTCTCAAAACCTCCGCCCATCTTTTTTTGCCGACACTTTCTGCGATTGCATAAGACACCTCATTGGCAGATGCAAGCGGCATACTGTACAGCGCATCGTTCATACTGAGTATTTCTCCCCGGTCTCATCCCGATACTCGCATCTCCGTATTCCAGAAACGAAACGCTGTCTTCGGAAAAATAAACTTCGTCATCCGGATCCGCATTTTCCAACGCCACAAGCGCTGTCAACAGTTTTGTAATGCTTGCCGGATAATGCTTATCGTTTATTTTTTCCCGTATAAAATCGCCCCGCTGTTCATCTCCATAACAATCGCCGAATTTGCATATACATGCGGTCCCTGCGGCCAGTTTTCCAAACCGTTTGTCTCAGGAACGGCATCATATGCCGCCTGTTTCTGCACCGCGATCGGGTCAACTACATCTTCTGCGTGTACGGCTCTTGACGGAATCAATGCTGTGCCGATCACACAGACTGCTGCCAGCACTGCCGAACATATACGGTTTCTATATTCCCTCATTATAACCCTCCACATCGATATAACCCTTCAGATTATTTTTCTCTAATAATTTATTATAACGATATTCTTTTGTTTTACAAGTTTTAGATTTTCCGAAGTATTTTCATCCGCTTCCAGAAGGGATGTCAATTTTCATGGATGGGTTTCAGCATTTTAATAGTTCTCTGCATGTATTTCAAAATAACTTCGGATGCGCACAGGTCGGACAGATCTCCGGCGCCGCAGTTCCTACTACAATATGTCCGCAGTTTCTGCATTCCCACACTTTCACTTCACTTTTTTTCAAATACTGATGCCGTCTCTACATTTTTCAGCAGCGCTCTGTATCTCTCTTCGTGGTGCTTTTCGATCTCCGCCACAAGACGGAATTTTTGAGCAAGTTCCGAAATCCTTTCTCTCGGCAGTTTCCGCAAAAACCGGCATACATTTCTGTCCATTCATAGTTCTCGCCTTCTGCCGCCGCTTTCAAGTTATCTGCCGTATCTCCGATCCCTGTTCAATTCTTTAAACCACATTTTTGCATGTTCTTTTCTCGTTATCCGCCGTATCCCGAAACAACGCGGCAATCTGTTCATACCCTTCTTTTTCGCCACAGACGCAAAATACGTGTATTTATTGCGCGCCTCCGACTCTCCCGAGAAAGCGTTTCTTAAGTTTTTTTTCCGTCTCTGTTCCTGCATATTTACTTCCCATGTTATTCACCCTTTCTGCTCCTCTCAAAAGAAACAGCCTTTCCTTTTTTATATCCTATTATAACACAGTCAGCTTATATTAAACAATTAACATTCAAATGCCGGATATTATGTCAGTCCTTCCTGTATATTCTTCTTTTTCTACATAGAATTATAAACGCTCCCGAACTGAATATCAGTAAAAGCAATGACAAAGCCGCCGAGCTTGTATCTCCTGTTTTCGCTCCTTCCGTCTTCTCCGTTTCCGTATTTTTATCCGGCATTTCAGGATGCTGCGGCGCTTCCGTGATCCACTCGCTTTTGGTTTCGTTACAACATCCCATATATAGCTGCCGTCTATTTCTTCCGGAATACTGATCAGATACGGCGATGCCTGATAACTGCCCTGCTTCTCATCGGTCCACACCTTTGTCTGGGCAATCAAATACAATCCCTGTTCTAATCCGCCGATCATTGCGATTCCATTCTCGTCCGTTTTCAAAGCGTTTCCCTGTATACTTTGCCGAACCGCATAGTTGTATAACTGCTTTGCCTGTTCGTTTTTTCAGAAGATTCGATTCCTTCCAGAGAAACTCCCGCATTACCGAAATCTCCTGCAAGCGTCCACTTTCCATCCTCCATCTTTCCGACAAAAAAACAGAAAAATCCGCATTCGCAAATACAACCTCTTCATTTTCCTGTGTCCTTCCATGATATTCAATCTGGATAGAGCCTACATTTTCCGCCCTGCAGGATAAACTTGGAATCAGTATTCCGAATACAGTCAAACAACCTACAAGAATATTTTTCCATCTATTTTTCATTTGAAACATGATCTTCCCTCCGTGTTTTTTTCTCTCTTTTTCTTTCTCTTTTTCACATACGCAGCAACACCGCAAAAGAACAAAATAAGAAACAAAATGAAAAGTCCTATAAATAAAACTTTCATCTGGAACGGTAATCCTATTGCGATTTTTTCATCCGGAACTTTTTCCACTGCCTCTTCATAAGGAATCCTATACCCCCTTACAAGAAGCCTGTGTGTATTCACCGCATAGGTGTACAAGTAACTAATGTAACATAATCTTTTCCCGGTACGATCGTAAGCTCCTTTGTATTTTCCGGCAGCACAGTAAGTATCTGATCCACTTGATAGGCAAATGTTTCACCGAGAACTTTAATATAGAAGATATCTCCTTTTTTCCAAATTATCCAGATCCGTAAACAACAACTTAGAAGGAAGTCCCCGATGCCCGGTTAAAAACTGCATGGGTACTTTCCCCGCCTATCGGTAAAGACGCCCCCTCAAAAATGGCCTACCCCCGACTGAAGCACCTTTTCTTCTGTTCCGTGATAAATCGGAAGTTCTGCATTAATCTTAGAATACGGATATATCCGATCATTCCCGACCCGTTTACATTTAACAGGCTTTGATATCTCTGCCTACCTCTTTCTTTATAGATGAAAAAAGGATCTAATAACTCAATATTTCCCAAAAGCTCTTCGTTATACTGTCTTGCTGCCTCGAGCATTTCACGCTTGTCACTTTCGCTTAACCGCACTGCGTTTTCATCATAAGCCGAAATCACTTTTGAGCCGTTCTTTTCATAAAGATAGTTGCTGACTGTCGGATATAACAGTACGGAGAATGCAATAATCAATCCTATCACGCGAAAAAATATCCCCAATATAAAATTGTTTTTTCTCTGTCTTTTTCTGCGCATCTTTATTTCATTCTCCTGTTGTTATAACGAATGGGAAGACTGCCCGAAGGCAGCCCCCTCTCATCCATATGTCTGAATTATAAATGATTAAGCACGTTTTCTTCTGCTGATCACGAAGCTTACCGCAATACCGAGAATCATCACAACTGCAATCACTGTGAAAATTACAGTACCCATTCCACCTGTTTCCGGAAGAAGTGTTCCTGTAGTATTCTCAATGTCGATGATTTTATCATCCACCACCCCCATCATTTTGCTTGATTGTCCAGTCATCCACATTCGTAGTATCAGATTTTGTAATTGTAATTTAACCAGGGTATACGAAATAAAACGTCTTTTTTATTCGTTTTAAATGGCCTTGTGTATTCCCTTCCATCTATGGCAACGCACCTCCTGTGTCTACCAGGATCATCACTTCGTGAGTCCCTAACTTCCTTCGTTCTGCCTATCCATAATCGGGTGTCAGCTTAGCTCCTTGTCAGGTCTTGCCCTATGGAAAATATTCCTGCCAACTACCTGCTCATTCTTTGTTCCTATTATTACTGACTTGCTTCCTGTAACAGCACTTTTCAGTGGACGTTCCCATTACATTCTGCTTTTTGTACCTTTTCGGGTTGGTTACTTCCTGCACTCTATGCTGCAAGCATCTGTGGTCTCTTGATATCTTGCATCATCTTTGCACCGTCATAAGTCACACCTTTAGTCAAAATCGTATAAAAGATTCTTAAGACTTTACACGCAACTGCTATGACTGACTGCATCTTCTTTAGCGGATTTTCTTTTCTAGTTCGATAATACCGGTGTACTTCCTTAAATTCTTCATTCCTTGCAATCAGGATATGGCTGCTTCATACAGTACATATCTGAGGCGTTTTCTTCCTCTGTAGCTGATGTGACTCTCGCCCTTATGTTTTCCCGAACTACACTCTACAATGGCATATCCAGCTAGTTTTTGCAGTTGCTTTGGATTATCAAAACGTGTGATGTCTCCTACTTCGGCAACAAATCCACTCACTGTTTTCAATCCAACTCCTTTGATTCCCAACAACTTATCTATATGAGGAATCTCTGACAACTTTTCCTCTGTCAGGCTCATCAGGTCTTCCTCTCTATTTTTGTAGATTTCATAATCGTTCAGTAGATTCTTCAATTCAATTCTTGCACTATCAGGTGCTTCCTGGCTTCCAATACTGTGCTCTGCAGCCGTTACCAGGGTCTTTGCCCTCTTTAGACCAGCTGCTCTTAACTTAGCATCCCGCCAGATCTGGTTAACTCCATCAACTCCCAATTTTACGATATCTTGTGGCAAAGGTGCCTCTTTTAATATCATAAGACCACTCACAGCTCCCGGATTTTTATAAACGTCTTTTATTTCCGGGAAATAGGTACTAAACCATCTTGCGATACGGTTCTTGATCCTTGTAATTTCTTCCTGGGTTTGTAATCTGAGATTTGAAAGACTCGAATCTCTGCATAAACACCTGTTGGTATATATGGATACGAAAACCTTCCTTCATTTACCAGTGCCGCAATCGTTTTAGGATCCTTACGGTCATTTTTGTTTGGATTATTATCATCCAGCTCTTTTGATTTTTTTACATGATGTGGATTCACATGAACTGGTTTCATTCCGTTGTCCTGCAGGTATGCTCCTAGATTGAACCAATAATGTCCTGTTGGCTCCATCCCAGGAATCACAACGTTTTTACCGTATTTTTCTGCAAAATCCGCCATCCATGCTTTTAAAGTCATAAATCCAGCTTCTGTATTACTGAATTCCAACGGTTTCTTTGAATACTCGTAATTACGCCAATCGAATGCTCTTGCAAAGTGCGTTTCACTTCCCACATCAATCCCAACAATTAATGTCTTTTCCGTAATAGATTTAATTTTTTGCGTTCTGTGTGTTATACTTCATTTCAGATACCTCTCTGTTTAATAAGAGAATTCCTTATATTTGTTACTAACCGTGCAAAGTCAGTAATCTTATTTTACACTGAGGTATTTTTTCTCAACCTTCTTTCTTGGAATTCCTTATATTTGAATTATGGATTATCCGATAACAGCTCTTCTTTCCTGATTTCTTCAAAACTCCTTAAGGCATACGTCTCCTTCAGTCTGCAGATCTTGTCATGATCTAAGTCTTCCACAGAGATCATTTCCAGTTTTTCCTTCTTTTAAAACAGCCAGATAATCCATGATCTCTTTCAGATAATACAGTCTGTGTTCGGCAATTATCACGATTTTCCCTTTTCGTTTCAGCTCGGCGATGCATTTTTTCAAAAGACCGATCGAATGATGATCCAAAGAAGCCGACGGCTCATCGAAAAGATATACTTGATTGTCCATCGTCATCACACTTGTAATTGCCATAAGCTGCTTTTTCTCCGCCTGACAGTGAAAAAATATTTCTGTTTAAAAGCTTTTCCGTATCGAGCAGCTCCGTATATTTTTTATTATCTTAACCATCTCATCCTTCGGCAGATTTCTGTTTTCCAAAGGAAACGCCAGTTCATCCGTAGACTCAA
>VOFB01003358.1_pt1 | contig 36901 bp, 62 predicted proteins | sample 5384141 | NCBI WGS metagenome assembly VOFB01 (sample SAMN12384721, study PRJNA508395) | human gut metagenome | isolation source: healthy gut A | host: Homo sapiens
TGTAATGACAATCAATCCATTTACAATAAATACGCTGAACATATAGATATTTTTATCGCAGCAAAAAATGCACAAAAAAAGGTGCAGCCCTGTGTTACCAGAGTTACACCCATTTGTTCGATTATTTTTACAAGTTCCGATCAGATCGTATTCTGCGCGAACCTGTGATCTTTACTTTTACAAAATCGCCGGATATCAGCATCTCGCTGGTGTTGACAAAGACATAACCGTCAATATCCGGGAATCGGCATAGGTTCTTGCAACATAGGCAGGCTCATCCGCTACTTTTTCCTCGATCATGGCATATAAGGTACGTCCGACCATATCGGCTGCTTTATCAAAAGCGATCTCCTGTTGAAGTTCGAGGATAGCACTCTTCGCTCTTTCTTTTTATTTCCTCCGGATCTGATCCGGCATAGAGGCTGCCGGTGTGTTTTCTTCCGGTGAATAAGCGAAGACGCTAAGGCGTTCGAACTCCATCTCATCGACAAATTCCATCAGTTCTTCATGCTGCTCCTGTGCTTCTCCTGAAAGCCGGCGATCAGCGTGGTTCGCAGAACAATATCCGGAATCTCTTTTCGAAGAAGGGAAACGGTTTCTTTTAACTGTGCTTTTGTCGCGTCTTCCCATGCGTTTGAGAATGGCATCGGCATGCTGGATCGGCATGTCCAGATAGTGACAGACTTTTTCTCATTCTTTGATCGTCTCGATCAGTTCCGGATATATCTCTTCCGGATAGCAGTACAGGATACGGATCCAACGGATACCTTTGATCTTGGCAAGTTCCTTGAGCAGAATATGCAGAGATTTTTTGCCGTAAAGATCCTTTCCGTAAAGTGTCGTCTCCTGGGCAACCAGAATCAGCTTTTTACACCTTGCGTTCAGCGAAGCGGCTGCCTGAGCAAATAGGCGCCCATTGGGACGCAGTAATTGCCGCGAAGCTTCGGGATGATGCAGTAGGTACAGTGTTGTCACATCCCTCTGCGACCTTCAGATGTGCCGAAATGTCCACCTGTTGTAAGGACACGTTTGCTTCCTGTATCCGGCAGATAATCAAGATCATTACATCCAGAAATGAGAACCTTTAAAGCCCGATCCAGAGCATCAAAATGTCGCCGTAGGATGTAGTTCCAAGAACAGCATCTACCTCCGGAATTTCATCGACAATCTCCGTTTATAACGCTGTGCCAGACAGCCTGTTACGATCAAAGCCTTGCACGGACCTGTTTTTTTGTATTCTGCCATTTCCAGGATGGTTTCCACACTCTCTTCCTTGGCATCCTTGATAAAACAGCAGGTATTGATGATGATATCCGCATCGACTTCCGTGTCCGTCATCTCTGCCGCGGGTCATGAGAGGATGCCAAGCATCACTCTCCGAATCAAACCAGGTTTTTTGTCACAGCCAAGAGAGATGAATAATATTTTCTTTATTCTTCATCTTTCACCGCTCACCAGCCAGGATTTTGATCTTTCCTTTATCTAATTCTTCTACTGCGATGACAGCGGTTTTTTGCCGTCGCTATATACCAGTGCCGGTGCACCGTCGATCAGTTCCTGGCAATGCCTTTGCCGTTGCCATTATGATAGAATAGCGGCTGCTTACGACAGGTGTTTCCGCTCCTTCATTTACTTCACTGTTTGCAACTTCATTAAGTCTGTGTAAGATGGATAACATAAAATCATTCTCCTTTCAAAAAGCAATTATATCCTGCTGCAGCCTCGATAAATGCTGTATTAGGGATTTTCAGTGTGCACTCTGTATCAATTGTGCACCTGTTTCACACAGGTATCCAGATCATCATTTACAATAATGTATTCACCAAGAGCCCATTTCCTGGGCTTCCCTGTGCTACTGAACGGTCATGGATGACATCGTGATGCGTGCCACGGCCAACCAGACGTTCTTTTTAAAGTCTGTGCATCCGGCGGAACCAGAAACAGCATCAGAGCATCAGGTATTTTTTTCTTTTACTTTTAAAGCCCCCTGGATCTCAATCTCAGAATCACATCTTTTCCGGCATCTAACTGTTCCTGTACATATGCTTTTTTGGCGTACCATAGTAATTTTCAACATATCTGGCATGTTCGATAAAAAGTCTTCTTTTTCATCTGTTCAAACTCTTCTTTCTCTTGAAAAAATACGACACCCCATCTTCTTCTCCTTCACGTGGTTTTCGTGTTGTTGCGAAATGGAAAGTGCGTAATTATCGTAATCGGAAAGAAGACGGTTCTTTTCCACCCGGAAAATCCGATAAATAATGCCTTTTTATTCATAACTGCCTCTTTGAGCCGAAGCCTCGTTCCTGAAATGCATCTTTTTTGTGAAAAACGTTTTGCGATCGTGTCCGGCTGCAGTGCCGACAGAATGATATGGTCTTCCTGCGTGATGATCACAGCCTGGTATCGTCTCCCCTGTAAAAGCATCAATGATGCGTCCCTCTTCTCTTGCATGGGACACCAGACGTTTGACCGGTGCTGCATCCGGGTTGATGACTGCCACGACTTTGGCGGTATTGACTGCATTGCCAAACCCGATATTGATCAATCCTGACAATCGTATCCCCCCTATTCTATATTCTGGATCTGCTCTCTTACTTTTTTTCAATCTCTGTTTTCAGATTGATCGCAAGATTGGAAGTTTCCAGGTCGTTTGCCTTGGACAAAATAGTATTTGCCTCCCGGTTCATTTCCTGTGCAATAAAGTCAAGTTTTTCTGCCGATGCTTCCGCCGGTTTGCAGTGTCTGTTTCATGCTCTCGATATGGCTGTGCAGACGAACCGTTTCTTCATCCGTGCAGATTTTTGTCTGCATAAAGAATCACTTCTGTTGCGATACGGCTCTCCTCGAGCTGTGTGTCACGAAGCAGTTCTTTTTACTTTTTTCAGTCAGTTTGGTGCGATATGCCTGAAGAATTTCCGGGGAACGCTTTTTCAATCGCTGCCACATCGGTACATACCGTCCAGTTTCAATCAGATCCAGCTTCAGATTTTCCTTCCTGAATGCGGGATTCTACAACCGCTCGCATGCGCCACGAAGTGCTGTTTCAGCGACCAGATCTCCTGTCTTCATCTACCGGCTGCTCTTCCATTGTGAAAACTTCGGACTGCGTCTGATCACGGAGGCACGGATATCATTTGGCAGATCAAATTTTCCTGAAAACTGCAATATTTGGCATACTCTGCTGCAATGTTCTCGTTGTATTTCAAAGACATTGGTTTCTGTGAAATCCTCATAATAATAAAATATCAACTTTCCACTGTATATATTCTTTGGAGAAGATTTCGAATAGCAGATTCAAAAAATACTGAGTTTTTTTCGGCATTTTGATGTTGGAATCAAAATAGCGGTGGTTGACGGACTTCATCTCAACCGTAAACCGTGGTCCGCCGGTGATTTCATATCTTCCAAAGCCTGTCATACTTTTTTTATCATAATTATATTCGCTCTTTTTTTTCAAAATTGCGGCATAGAAAGCCGCCTATTTTATTATAGTCGAAAGCGTCGGAAGCGTCAACCGAAAAACAAAAGAAAAATAAAGACGGAGAAAACAGATTTTGTTCTCGATCTCTTTTTTTAAACTATCTTCTATTTTAATAACCGCTTTCTTTGGAGTCGGCTTTCCAGCATTCTTGTATGTTGGAAAGTTTTTGGAAGGTACGCTCACTTTTTGTTTTTTGTGATTGATCTGCTGAAAGCCTGCTTCCGGATGATTCCATTTGCCTTTTTCATATTGGATACTTGCAGTTTTCGGCAGTTTGCAACGCACTTTTCACCTTTCTTCACATTGCCATTCGATTTTGTAATTTTCTTCAGATATCAGCCCTGAATGCGTTTTTGCCAATCTTGGTTACTTTATAGGTAACGCCATTGATCTTCACTGTTTTTGCGATGGTCACAGAAGGGTCTCTTTTTTGTTTTTTTATCTTGACACCAACAACAGCTGCTGTTTTTTCTTTTATCCAGACGGTAAGCTTCTCCACATTTTGCTTATTTCTCTGAACATATCTGGTCGGTTTTTCTGGTGTAGATGGTTTTTCTGTCTGTCCAGGTAGCCGAGAGCCTGTCTGGTTTGAGTAGGTGAGGTCTCTGTTTAGACTTGGCATCCTGCTTTTGCATTCTGAGATTTGTCAGCAGTGTTTCGCTCCTGCACTTGCTCCTTCAGGTGCTTTTGTTGCTTCAGCTTCTTTGAACGCTGTCCAGCACATCTTTTGTGTAAGTACCGTCTGCATTACCAACTTCATAGATATTCTTATTCTCTGCTTTATCTACTTCTGCTTTCAGTGTTTCTTTTGCTGATTCTACGGCTGCATTTTTCAGACCCGCTTTTGCACTCTGGAGATTTGTCAGCAGTGTCTTCAGTTCTTCTGCACTTGCTCCCTTCCAGATGGTGCTTTTTGCTGCTTCGTATGTACCGCCTTGAATGCTGTCAGCTTGCACTTATACGTTCCGTCTGCATTTCCTGCTTCATAAATACCTTTTATGCTGCTGTCATTTACCGCTTCATTCAATGCTTCCTGAGCTTTTTGTTACTTCCCTGTTCTTCATTCAGAACCTGATGGATATGGAATTCGCTTGCGGTGGCAAAAACCATTGCTTCCCTCTTTTGCAACAAATTTGATATATCTTGCATCAACTGTGTTGAATTTTGCGGTCTTTTTTTTGTATCAGATGCCCATACACCATCTGTTACAACCTGTGTCCAGTCATCATTTTCTGCTTTTTTGACATACAAATCATAGCTTGTGATATATCCGTTTGCTCCGCCGGACTGTCTTGGAACATAAGTCAGTTTGTTGATCTTATATTCTTTTCCCATATCTACGGTAAAGGTTGCCGGAAGTGCTTTTTATGGATGGTGGTACTGGCTGTGCCATAAGGTAGTAATATCTCCGTCAAATGCATTGGAGATCGGACCGTCGCTGCCCTGTGCCGGATTCTGCTCATTATCACAGGTAAAGCTAAAATCCGTTGTAGGGGATGATGTCGTCATCCTGATCGTTTGTTCGATTTCATCGATCAGACCATTGAAACTGTTTCCAGTCGTAAGCTTCCGATGTATTTGATCGATGTTTAATGTTGCAAGACGGTACTGTGTACCAAGCTTTGTTGCAGTATCCATAACAGCCGGAATAGCTGTATCAGAATCGTTTACATACAGTTCTGCTTTTGTCTTTATAGCCTTTGATCGTCAGATGTACCCATTCATCTTCCGGAAGTGTATAGTCAAAGGAATAATCATAACCTTCTCTGGAATATCCGACTTTTCCGGTATTCTTCTGAACGGCTTTGATCGTGTAATCACCAAGTGTGGAAGAACCTTCAAACAGAACCTGTTCATCAGAGGATCCTCCTGCTGCCTTTTTTCACCCAGAAGGAAAGGCTGGTTCCTGCCGGAGATTTGTCAAGCGGTGTTTCAATGCAGGTATCACTTTTCATAGACAGGGCTTTGCCGACTTTTTCCTTCTGTGTAAGTTGCATGTTCAGCAGACACTGCATTGTATTTGTTCTTGGAAGCATCACTTCCGTCTTCTTTGTCAAAAATTGTATTTCTGCGTAAGTACTTCCCGCACTCTCAATTTCATGATACGGATTGGTGTTCGGAGCAGTGGAAACTTTGCAGTGGTTGCTTTTACTTCGTTGTATGTCTTTGTGCCTTCGCCCCCCAGAGTTTTTTTCACTCAGTGCAGACATCGGCTGGTAGATACGGTCAAAGACATCATAGCTTCATCATTTTTACAGAAGATTCCAGACGGAAAGCAGCGTAGTCTTTGTAAAGCTGTTCTGCATCGTAGTCTCACATTGGTAATCAGTAGTCCTCAAGGAAGATCAGGTTATCATTCAGATGTACCTGTAAGTCATTCATCTTGGCTTTGGGACATTGTTGCCGCAACATCTTTTTACGGTCTGAGAAGTTCGGTTGGCACTAGTCCGACGTCAGGATCCACACCTCTGACTTTGTATTTTGGATAGTCTCTGGTTGTTCCTTTCGGGATCGTTGTTTGTTCTGCTTCAGAATCTGCCCAGGAAGGTTCGGTTGCCCAGTAAGCACCTGTTGCAGTCTCGGATTCTGTTTGATGGAATCTCGATCATGAGGAATAACCTTCGTCTTTCAGGCCTTTTCCTTTTTGCTGTCAATGCAAAATCTCCTGCTTTCACATCGCTTTCACTTCATATACAACGGAAATATCGTTTCAAACAATGTCTTATAATCAACCGTCGCTTCTGCCATGGAAGGGTGTATCTTTGTCAGCGGCATTGATCCGCGATGCGTGAGTTTCGAGATAGTTGAGGAAATTGCCGGTAGCACCTGCCCCTCTGCCAGTTTCGGAAGAACGGCAGGTTTACTGTTCTCATCTGCGGTCGCTGTATGCGTTCCAAGACAGTAATTGCAATCTCTTTTTGTACCTTGTTTGTTACAGTCGGTAACTTTAAATTCAATAGAAACGGTCTTATCTTCAGAAGGCGCGATAAATGGTTCCGTCTGTGTCGATGATCTGTTCATAGTCTGCATAGGCTTTCTACTTTTTCCACCCTCTACGGTCGGAAGATTCAACTTTTTGTCTCCTGCTTTTTCGGTCAGATTATTTCAGAGCATCGGACTTCTTCCGCTGCTCTGTTTTCCCCATAAACTTCAAATTATAAGGATGGAAACTGTTTCAGGTAATGCCTTCTGCGGTTGGGTTAAGAAACGTATTGATGCGGACACGGATATATCTGGTCTGCACCGAGTTATCAGATTAATTGGTCGCTTTCCGCAGGAGCAAGTAAAAGTTTTTACCGCTTTTCCATGTGCTTCCGTCTTCGGAAGTTTCGATTGCATAATTGGTTTGGATTTCGTCTCTCCCAGGTGATGATAACACTGTTTACAGTCTTGACTTCACCAAGATCCATGGCCAGTCAGTGTGGATTGCTCTCACTTGCATCACGTTCTTCACGCAGCGGGAAGTTTTGTTGTTGTATCTCCGTCTTTTGCCTTTTCGGACCAAATGCCGATGTTTACTTCAGATGCGGTTGCTGTTGCAATCAGTGCATAATTCACAGAAGCTGCCTTTACTGTACCAATTGCCGATGCCGGCAACAGGCTGAGCTCTCCATAGCACCACAAACAAGAAACTCATGATTTTTATGTCTTGTTTCATTTCATTCTCCCTTCTTTAGAAAATAGACAATACCAGAAAAATAGTTTTTGCTAATTCAAAACGGTTTTTGTTTAATATGCACAAACTATTCTTGGATAAGCATAGCATATTTTTGACTTTTTCCGTCAAGCTTTGACCGTATTTCTTTTTCTTTTTTATACTATACGGATCATTTCTTTTGATAAACAGCTTTTTTGCTGATCCCGGCTTTTTGCAGATTCTTTTTTCAGTTTTTTCAATGCCCTTGCAGAAATTTTTTTGGGTACGGTTATCTTTATCTTTCTGGAAAGTACCTGCCAGTGCTGCTGGAACACATGGATTTTGTTCCCTTAAGTGTAATATTCTTTAAATTTTGCATCAGAAAAAGCTGTTGCACCGATGAAATGATGTGCCAGCAGATCAGAGTGCTGATCTTTTGTTGTTTTTTAGCGGCATTTTCCGGACGGTAACTTTGAAAAGAAAATCAGATTGATCTTCACTTCGGATACGATGGTAATCTGCGTTTTTGCCGGTTATTTTCGTTACTTTCCGCCGTTCCGCCTTTTTGCGGAAGTTTTTGTAACAGTATAGTGGACACCATTTAATTTTTTCACACTGCCAACAGAAGGAAACCTTTTGCGATGGTCTGAGGTTGCTGCTTTCCGGTGGTGTTTCCGGTCTGGCTCAGATTACAGAAGGTATCCTGAGCCTGTATCCGGTGTTTCTGGTTCCTTTTTCTTGGCTTTTCTGTTACAGTTACTTTGCATACAACTGTCTCATTGCTGCCAAATTTTGCCTGAATCATTGCGCCCTGTATTTTAGTCCCAACACCCCTTTCATTTACCGTTGCCAGGAAGGATCACTGCTGACAAACATTGCTTCACGGTCTTCCGGTGTAAAGGGAAGTGTTTTCGAAGAAACCTGCCTGATCGACTTTTAAATTCAGGAGTTTCTTTTGTCTTTCTGATTTTCAAAGCATGACATCTGCAAGAGCGATCTGTTCACAATCCGTTTTTGCCGTCTGCCAAATTTTAAAAGTCTTCGCCAGTGATATCAGATAAACGGAAATGGCATTGTCACTTCCATTAAATGGAACAGAAGTGTAAAAAGCAACGTTGCCGTCGCCGTAAATCTGTACTGATGCACTCAGAAGTTCCTTTTATTCATACCGATCCATAAGGAGAGTGCATCGCTGAAACCAGCCCTGAGATATCCCAGACGGCAGTATCACCGGATCTCATGCCATCTCTTTTCAAAGGTTCGTTCTTTTTCGTTTGTTTTCAGTGTGATCGCTGTCCCGTCGGCATTTCATGTTTTCTTTTACCGTTTCCATTTTCGTCGGGCGTCTGATAAAGATCACTGAGATACGTATGTTTGTCGTAGATACTGTATTTTTCATAAAAGAAAACTGAGCTGCGGAAATATAGGTATCTGCAGGGGTTCCGGCCGTGGAAAGTGCACGGATGCGGATTCTTCTTACATCTGCAAGATCCAGAGAAACACTTTTTTCTGTCCGGTTATTTGCCCAGGTATTGTCTGCCAGAGGGATGATCTGGAAATCATCACCATCTTCTGTCTGACTGTAGGAAAGTTCATATTTCAAAATAATTCCGTTATTATTTCCGGTCTGTCTTGGAAGGTAAGTCAGTTTTCCGATATCCGTCTTTTGATCCAGAAGAATGGTGTAGGTATTTTTTTATTGCCGACAATATCTGCTTTTGTGCCGTTTCCATAATTGCTGTGCGTAGCTGTTCCGATAATTGTCTGCTGCTGCCTGATCCAGTTTTTTTCATATGCAAGCAAAAAGTGTTGTCTTTTCATTATGATATTTTTTCTGAATCGGCGATCTCAGCCTTTTGTGATATGAAACCATCAGAAAGGCAGAATACTGTTCTAAACTTTGCCTTAAACCTGCATCTGTTTTCTTTGCTCAGTCGTCCTGCATCAGGCCTTTGTCTGTCATACGGTAAGTAGCAGTCTGGTCCAGCTGCTGCAAGCTGATATTCTTCTAAGGCTCGCGGTGTGAACTTACAAAGCGCTGTCTTCCTCTTGCCTCTCATTGATAAGAAGTCAGCGTGGAACCTGTTTAAATCGATCTCAAAAGAAGTTTCCGCCATCTGCTTTTTCATTCGCCTGCAAAGACTGGTTCAAAAGCTCATTTCCATCCGGATCAAGTACACGGATGCTGATGTAGAAATGCATCCAGATAAAAAATGCGGTGTGGTACTATTCACCGTCAAGTCAGTTTTTGCATGTTTGTATCAATCTTGACGGATGCTACGGATGCATCCCCCAAAGGCCAAACATCTGAATCTGCATATCGTCTGCCAGCGGATTTCCGGTTTGTCTGGTATAGGAGACTGTTTTTGATACGTTTCCGGCGGATGCGATCAAAATTATTCGTTATCGTACTGATAAGCGTGGTTTCAGCTGGCAGCGGCATCTCAAGTTCCATAGATACCGAACCGGAAGTTCCAGCTGTATTTCACCTGAAGAAACAATGCTTCTTTACAATCTTTGCTGCCGTTTTTGATCCGGATCCGTTTTGCCTTTGATCTGTGTCCAGATCATCGATCTGAACTGTTATTCAAACGGACTTTGCTGGTACATATCCGGTATCTGCCAGGTCATCGGTGCTTACCAGACTGTAGATGCCGTCCAGTCAAAAGTACGCCTGTTTTCTCACACGCAGCATCGTCCGGGATCAGTTCCTTGGATAATAAGATCATCGGCTTGTCCATCGCATAGACCTGATCGGCAATCGCTTCCTGACGGGAGGATATGCCAGGATACCAATGGAAGCACGTTATAATCCAGGCTGTCCAGCTTTCCGCAAAGGGCGTCGGATGATCCCATTTTTTGCCGGTTTTATAATAAACTTCCCGGTAATGAGAATGCATTGCGGAAACAGCCTGCTGCGACCGAGTTTGTCCATGAGGTTGGTAAACATATAAAGGCTTACGTTGTAATGCCATGGATCGGATACAATATCGGCAAACGCGTATTGCTGGAAGCAAGGCTTTTCTTTCATGCGGTTTCAAGCTGTGCATAACGTTCACTTTTGTGCCGGAAAACTCACCGAGCAGCCAGCCAAAAGTCTTCAGCCGGTCGGTAAGTTGGCTCAAAATAATAACCGAGGATGTTGTTGGTTGTCTCTACGAACGGATTTTCCTGTGATGCGATCGCACCTTCATATCCATGACCAAATTCATGAAGCGAAATCCAGTCTTTCACCAGATAAGTCTGAAGACTTTTTCCGTTGTAAGCACTGTGGTCGGTCATTATAATAGGCCTGTCCGGCACCATGAGCATTTGCCTTGATGAAAAATTTCGCCCGGATATCCTGATTCCACGGATCTTCTGCATAATAGTCAAGACCGGAATAAGCATCGTACTGTTTTACAAAGGATGCATACCAGTCCCATTTCATCCAATGTTTTGAAACGGTAAACTTCTTTTTGTTGCCATAGGAAGAGTTCAGAATGTTATTTCGGTCACAGATCGGAACAAAGGAACGTTGCGGCACTTCCCTCTATGATCGCAAATGGTGCCTGGCTTTATCCCAGGGATTCAAAAAATGCCTGCTGGGAATCTCCGTAGCGATAATATGGGATTTCTTTCAGATCGTCGGTCCCATCGGTATTCGATAACCGGCTGAACAGCCTATTTTTCGGTGTTGTGATAAACGGCACGCTGTCGGCACTTTCTTCTCCATTATCACCGGTGAACGTATTGGATAAAGTCACCCAGCTGCCATCTTTTGGAATGGTCGCGGAGACTCTGTATGCGAATCATCGTTTAAACTGAACAGTAAGATCCTGCTGAAATTCCTCTGCATTGACGATACGGATCTGAAAGACTGCTCCCATGCATCCACAGTCCGAGATTCTGACGGTCGTGATAATAGCCGCAGTTGAACCCGATCGGTCAGATGTGATGCATCGGAAGTGTATACAAAAATACGCTGAATGCTTTTCTCTTCTTCAGAATGCATTTCTATCCAGCACCGTAACCTGCGTATCGAAGTGCAGCAGTATGCTGTCTGAAGATCGGTTACACTTCAAGGGAGAGCACATAAAGTTCCTGTTTTGGACATTGACACTTCCGCTGCTTTTTGATCACGGACGTAAGATCATACGTCCTCCTGAGGGTCATCCGCAAGCATACGCTCCCAGTTCTGATCCAGAAGTTTCTCCTGATAAACCCAGGTTTTTGTGACACCAGGCTAAGAGCACGATGGGCATCATCCAGTGCTTCTGCTTTTGTTTCAAGCATCAGAAAAGCTGTTACAGCTGTCATGGCAGCCAGTTCCCACTTTTTCTTTTCCATATAAATAATATCCTCCTGTTTTGTTTTCTTTGTCACTTTTCCCTCTTCAAAAGCACGGATTTGTCTGATTTAACATATGCTGTCATGAGTATGGCTTTTCCCAAAAGAAATATTGTTCTTCTCCCGATAAAATGTTATGATAGTAAAAAATGTCAGGATCAAAAGTCAGAAACATCAATGTGCTTGCACAAAGGAGCAGTTTATGGCTAGGATCCGTACATCTTTTGACTCAAACGTCTTTAATATTCGAAAGTGAGAGAGGGTGATATGGCACTTGACCCAGGACAATGCATCTCCTGCATGGCGGAACTGAATCAATGCTCTTGCAGGCGGAAAAATCAACAAAATACTTACAGCCGGAAAAAGATGAGCTGATGCTTACTATAAAAATAACCGTAAAACATCTGTCTCTTGTTTCTGTAGTGCAGGCCTTCCCGCTGGTCTATCTGACAGATCAGAACAAGACCGGTCTATGACTGCCCCGAATTTCTGCATGCTGCTTTGCGCAAGCACATCGGAAGCGGACGCATCCTCAGGATCTGGCAGCCTGGCATGGAACGTATCTTAAATATGGAGATTGAGCATTTAAATGAACTGGGTGATATCTGCCACCAAGCTTCTGATCATCAGGCTGATGGGTAAACACAACAATATTATTTTTTTCTGCCAGGAGGACGGCATGATCCTGGACTCCATCAAACATGTCTCCGCACAAGGTCAGCTCCTCGTGTGAAGTCCTTCAGGGCGGATGTATTTTATCGGAAACGCAACATAAGTACGATCCACAGACGATCACAGAAGAATTTTTCAGCAGTGTCTGCCAGAAGCCGATGCCGCTCTCAAAGGCGTCCTATACAACTCTGAGGCGGGTATCAGTCCGCTGATTGCCGAAAACTCTGTTATCGCAGCAACCTGATCGGAAAGATGCAAAATTCTTTTCCCAGGAGAAAATCGCTGTACATCTTTCCATACATTTAAAAACGGATGATGGAGGGATCAGGAAACCCATTTTTCTCGAACATTGTCTATGACGGAAAAAGTTTCCTGCTGGAATATGCAGTAGTTTTGCTTACACAGTATCAGGACATCACAGGTGAAACACGATACGATATCAGGGGTCCTGGAAACTTATTATACCGGGGAAAAAGAAATTCGATCCCAGAATCCGCCAGAAATCTTCCGATCTTCGAAGAATCGTACAGACGGCCCTGGTCGCAGCCGTAAAAAACTGCTCCTTCAACAGAAAAAACAGTTAAAGGACACGGAAAACACCGATAAATTCCGCATTTACGGTGAGCTTTAATACGTATGGATATGAAGCAGTACCTGAAGCAGTTGTAAACTTTCCGCAGTGAACTATTATACGAATGAAACGGTAACGATTCCATTGGATCAACACTATGACACCAGGAAAATTCCAAGAAATACTTTGACCGTTACGGAAAATTGAAACGAACAGAAGAAGCTCTGACCGAACGAATTTGGTCCAAGAGACAAAGCTGAGATCCAGCATCTGGAATCTATCTCAAAGCTCTGGATATCGCCCTGAATGAAAATGATCTGAGCCAGATCAAAAGAAGAACTGACACAGTACGGCTACATCCGCCGGAAATACACCGAAGCATTAGTGGTCACATCAAACCGTTTCCTATCTTTCTTCGGATGGTTAGCAGTATCTATGTCGGAAAAAGCGAATAATTATCAGAACGAAGAACTGACCTTTTAAATTTGCCACCGGAAACGACTGGGTGGTTCCATGCAAAGGTGCCCCGATCGCATGTCATTGTGAAAGCAGGCTCGGGGCCGCCGCCGGACCGTACTTTGAAGAAGCTGCAAGGCTGGCTTCGCCTGGTATTCCAGCCTACCGCGGTGCAGACAGTAGAGGTTATGTCGAGAAAAACAGGTGAAAAAGTAAACGGCGGAAAACCGGTTTTGTGATCTATCACACCACCATTCCATGGTGATCGATTCTGATATCATGGTAATCCGAATAGGTAAAAAGGAAAATAACGCAAAAGAAGCACTGTTGCATAGTTACTATGCTCCTCGGTGCTTTTTTTCAAAACAGTAACGGAATACTGATCGTAAAACGGCAGATAATACGCCGTCATGCGCTACAGGGATCATTGCAATCGCAGACGGACTTTTCTGTCATAGAGCCAAACAGCATCAGAAAGACCAGTTCCGTCGAACCTGTGCCGCCGGAACTTGGGATCACTCCGATCAGCAGCTGCATGACGGATGAAAAAGCCAGACATTCCAGAACAGAAAGTGGCAGCCTTTCTCCGGTAGCTTTGCAAAGATGGCAACCGCAGGAGGTGCGCCACAGACAGGTCATTTTTACTGCATTTCAGCATCAGTCTATCCACTGCTGTTTGTCTTTGATTACCACACTCCCCGACTTTGGAAAAAAATCTTCCATCTGTGCACCCGGCTTTTGCCTTTCTGATTTGCTTTTTTTAATATGATCAAGCAGCGAAGCAGCTACTGGGTGCAACTTGATTGATGCAGAACATGGTCGGGAAAGAGCAGCATAGCAAAGCTAGACCCAGAAATCCTGCCAGCAGATAATTTTTTCTCCAATCCCAGAAGCCTGAAAAAGAACCGTATGAAAAAACAAAGCATCACTGCTGCATAAGAGGTACAATCGTCAGCTTATGTGATACATACTCCATCGTCAGGATTCCAAATGATTTCCCAGGTTTGATCTGGCTTTTCCTGATACAGAGATCATAGATCTGGGCCGGTTTCGTCCCCGCCGCAAAGGTCGTAACATTAAAAAACACACCATATATGCCAGGCGGATGGCCTGCCACAAGGTACATTTTCACGGTTTTCTGATCATATAATGAAGTACCCAGCCATCCAGCAGTATATATTGCCAGAAGATCACAAGGATCAACAGAGCTTTTTGTCTGCCTGGAAAGAAGCTGGGTTTGATTTCACCTAAGGAATCATGAAAAATCAGGTATAAAACCAGTCAGAAACAATGTTGCCAGAATGGCTGTTATAAAATGTTTCTTTTTATTTCATATCCAAAATCTATGCTGTAAAAACAGCTGTGCAAATGTTTTATTTTGCTGCACGATGTATGGTGCCAGAAGCAGAACGGCTGCTTCCAGGGAGCTCTTTTGTCCATACCCGCCTTCTTTTCTTGGCGATCGCGATCAGGTTGTTGTTGTATTCCATGAAACCGGAAATAACCGTATTCAGGCTGAAGCCCTCCAGACGGGTTGTAATCATGTGGATCATCTTATGGCGTGCTTGATCATCTCTTTGCTTGCTTTGATATTTTTATCTTTGTTGTCCATAACCAGATTCCAGAAACGGTTCAGGAAACGAGTCACACCGTCAATACCTCTGTCATCCCACTCTGCATCCTGCTCCTGGCGGCCCTACATGAACAGTTCGTAAATTCTTAAGGAGTCACAGCCAATCGCGTACCAGATCATCTGGGGAAATGACGTTGCCTTTGGATTTACTCATTTTAATACTCATTCTTACCGGTAATCATACCCTGGTTGAACAGCCTAAATGGTTCGTCAAATCAATTACACTGATATCACACAGGAACTTGGTGTAGAAACGGGAATACAGTGGGGTGAAGAACTGCATGCCGCCGATGTACATATCAACTGGCAGATACTTGTCTGCTTTTTCTCTGAAACCAGAGCTTGCTGTTGTGGTTGTCCTACATAACGCAGGAAGTACCAGGAAGAACCAGCCCACTGAGGCATGGTATTAATCTCTCTCTTAGAAGGAGCACCGCAGACTGGCAGGTGGTATTTACCCACTCCATCAATTGCGTACCAGTGGTGACTCGCCACCGTTCGTAGGCTGATAGCTTTCACCAGGCGCCTTTAATGGAAGCTGATCTTCCGGTACCGGTACACAGTCAGCATCTCGCGTGGATGATCGGGATCGGCTCGCCCCAGTAACGCTGTCTGGAAAATACCCAGTCACGCAGTTTGAAGTTTACGGTTTTAATGTCCTGATACCATCTTTTCATCAACATCGGGAGCTTTTTCAGTACAGAAGATCGCATACACCGTTCCATTCGCCGGAGTTGATCATGGTTCCGGAAGCTTCGGTATATGCTTCTCTGTCATATTTTCGATTTCTTTTACCGTCTTTGCGATAACCTGAATGATCGGAATATTGAATTTGGTTGCGAATTCAAAGTCACGGTCATCATGAGCAGGTACACACATGATAGCACCGTACCATAATCAGCAAGTACATAGTCAGAAAGCCAGATTGAAGCTTCTCGCCGTTCAGCGGATTGATCGCATACTGTCTTTGTCCTTCTTCCGATTTATCCTGCATCAACCGGTCCAGTCTGTTGCAAGAGCTGCCGCCATCTTATGCTCCGGTAAGAACTATGAATGTTGCACCATACAGCGTATCCGGTCTTGTTGTATAAACGGTAATCGTCTCTCTTCTCTTCCCTCTACCGGGAAATCTACTTCCGCACTGTAAGATTTTCCGCATCCAGTCTGCCTGCATCTTCTTTTATTTCTCCTACTTCAGTCCAGCTTGTCCAGATCATTTAGCAGACGGTCTTGCATATGCCGTGATTTTCAGCATCCATTGGCGCAGATTTTCTTTGTCACTTCAGAACTGCACCGTCTACATTTTCCATTGACAACCTCATTTGCCAGACCTTGTCTTATGGTGACGGACACCAGTTGATCTGAACCCTTCCTCGTAAGCAAGTTTTCTCCCTTTAAACATCTTCACGAAGATCCACTGTGTCCGATGAGAGTAGAAATTATCCGTCGTATTTACTTCCATATCCCAGTTTAGAGTGCTGCGATCTCATTTGATCTGACGTTTGATATTGAAATATTGCAGTTGATTTTGACGGATACGCCCTATCTTATCGCATAGTTTTCCGCTTGAAGACCTGAAAGCGTCCCATCCCATCGGATGGATCAGGTAATATCCCTGCATCATTTTGTAGCGGCTCCATACATCGGAGATCACATATAGTAATATCAGGGACAAACGAAGCATTTGCTGCCCGGGATTGTCCGAAGTATGATAAAGGAGTTGTTTCTATTATGAGTCCACAAATCAGAAGATCTGTTTTTTCCTGGAAAATCTGGTCGCTGCTTTTCTCTGCAGTACCTTGGTATTTTCCATGGCGATCGTGTTTACCCTGCATTTTCGCCCTCTTTATTATTTTGACATCGATATCTTGATATTCCTGCCACGAGTGGTTATTCAGAGGGAAGTGATCCCAGAAATTATGATGAGCTGATCGACTATAATTCCATTTCCGGTCCAGGCTTACGTTTTCAGACTTTATAATGTCAGAAAAGGTGAGGATCCATTTTGAAGAGGTGAAATGCATTTTCCTGAATATTACGCTCTTCGTCCTGGTCCTGCTTTACGCTTCTGCTGACCGCATGTGGTGATCCGAAAGAAAATTGCTCCATTTCTTTGCCGTTTTATCAGCATTTCCGACGTTCCTTGTGTTGATCGTCGGCTCGCTTTGTCGCTTTGAACTGGGATTTTTGTTTTGTACTGTTCCATAAGATCCTGTTCCGCAACGATTACTGGATCTTTGACCCGGCGTGCGATCCGGTCATCACGATCCTGCCGGACGCTTACTTTCTTCACGCCGCCGCTTTGATCCTGCTGTGCGTTCTTGCCCAAGTCTTTTCTCTTTGCTGCTCTTCCGTCTGCTACTTGAAAGATCAACAATAGTGCGAAATGATCATCTTCCACGGTATTCATTGACAGATGGATAATAGATGAAAGAAAGGGTCACTGCATTTTCCTGCCCCTGGAAACATTTTTCTGTTTCGGATTCTCCGTATTTCTGCATAATATAAGTCAGAATCTGTTCGATGTCACCAAAATACAGGACATCCATGACGGTGCCATGCTGACTTCGCACCTGCATTTTCAGCGTGTTTCTGTTCTTCCTAAAATCCGCATACTTAAAATATTCATTTTTTTTCGGCAAACAAAGGCTTTTCATTTCCTTTTCCAAATGGTTCCAAAACAGAGAGTTCCTCGATCAGATGTTCGGTGACATAGCCGATCGGCATCGTACATCGATCGTGATCTTCTGGGATAAAATCTTCTTCTGTCAGTGTGGTATGCTCATTTAAAAAAGTACGGAATTTTCCACATTTTCTTTTGAAGCGGACAGTCCGGCTGCCATCGGATGTCCGCTGTATTTTGTGTAAAGTTTCTTGCATTTTGACATTTCTTCAAACATGGAATAGGCCTCGATCGAACGTCCAGGAGCCTTTGACACCGTCGATGCTGTCCGTCAGAACGAACACCGGTTTGTTGTAGCGTTCCCGGATACGCCCAGCGATGATCCCAACCAGGCTTTCATGGCAGTCCGGAGATAACAACCAGGACTTTATCCTGGCTTCTGCCCTCTTTTTCAATCCACTCTATGGCTTCTTCTGCCCCGTCTGTATATCTTTTCGCTCGTCATTAAGTGCTTTCAGTTCAGCAGCCATCACATCTGCCTTTGCCCTGTCTTTCTGAAGCAGCAGGTTCAGAGAGCGTTTTGCAGTGTCCAGTCTTCCAAGCCAGCGTTGATGCACGGTCCCCAGTACAACCCGATATGGTAGGATTTGATCTCTTTTTCTTCCAGTCCCAGGCACGGATCAGGGATGCCATACCGACATTCTGTATGGTTCAGCCGCTTAACCCTTTAACGTGACCGATTTTCCCGATCAGACCATGACATCCCCGACGGTTGCAAAACCGGCAAATTCGAAATTCTTCCGTTTTCTTCTTTTGGGATACCATAAGCTTCATAAAGACAGCAGATCACTTTATAGGCAACGGCCGCACCGCATAAGTGCTTTGAACGGATAAGGGCAGTCTGCCTGCCTTGGATTGACTACGGCATCCGCAGGCGGTACTTCTTCCTGTACTTCGTGATGGTCGGTGATCAGAATGGTCATGCCAAGACTTTGGCCAGTTTTGTCTGTTCCACAGCTGCAATTCCATTGTCACAGGTCAGAATGGTATCGATTCCTTCTTCATATGCATAGCGGATCAGGGTGTTCGTTGATGCCATAGCCGTCTTCATCGGTCCGGAATCTCAACAATGGTATCATTGATGGAATATCCGACAATTGTAAGTATGCAGGCAATAAAGGTATTACCTACAGAAATACGGATCAATGCATAACCGGTTAACATAACAAGTACATCGTGTACCAGTGCAATAATCGCACTTCCGGCGAAACGGATATCCTTGAAACGGAACCAGATATAAAACAGCATGAAAATACATGCAACGATCAGTGCCTTGACCGCATTGGAACGCATCTCATTACTGATGGTAGAACCAATACTCTGGCTCTCGATTGTGGATTCATCCACACCAAACTTGTCCACAAGCATCTGATTTACTTCTTCACGTTCGCTCAAGCTCAGTGTCTTTGTCTTGATTGTCACAACATTGCTGCCAGATACGGTACTTGCCTGGATCGCATTATCATTAATAACCTTTGCGACTTCCGGTACAATCTTGTCCTCTACCTGTTCAACGGTATAATCCTTACCAAAATCTGCGGAGATGGATGTACCACCCTTAAATTCCAGACTGAAATTCAAAGATCCCTTTCCAGCTGCTCCGTAACCGATCATTCCAACAAATCCGGCTACGATCACAACGAGGGAAAGGATAAAACATACCCAGCGATGCTTCATAAAATCGATGGTCTTATGTTCTTTTGCACGTCCGTATAATTTCTCGTTTCTGCATCCAACCGCATAAAATGCCAGATTTAACAGTCTTGAAATGACAAGTGCAGTGAACATGGAAACAATCAGGGAGATAATCAGTGTATATGCAAATCCCTTAACGGTTCCGGAACCAAGCCACATCAGCACCAGTGCCGCAATAAAGGTGGTCACGTTACCGTCAATGATGGCAGACATGGCCTTTTTGTAACCTGTTTTGATGGATGTCAGTACGGACTTTCCTGCTGCAATCTCTTCACGGATACGTGAGATAATAATAACGTTCGCATCCACCGCCATACCGATACCGAGGATAACACCCGCGATACCCGGAAGTGTCAGCGTAATTTCAAACAGATAAATCAGAGCTACCGTTACGGTTGTATAAATGGCAAGACCAATGGATGCAACCACACCAGATAAGCTGTAATTTAAGATCATGAAAAGCATCACAAGGATCAGACCGATGATGGCTGCCTTGACACTGGAAGAAAGTGCTTTTCCACCCAGCTGTGCCCCTGCTACGGAAGATTCCATCTCTTCGAGCTTTAAGTTGATCGCACCTACACGGATAAATGTTGCAAGCTGTTCCGCTTCATCATAATCAGACATACCGTTGATGACACAGCTTCCGTCTTTGATTGCGCTCTCTACTTTCGGTACACTGATGAAATGATCATCATAGTAAATACCGATAGATTCTCCGGAAGAAGCTGCCTTTGTGGTTGCCTCTCCAAACACATCTGCTGCTTTTTTCTTTAATGTCAGCTGAACAACCGGCTCCTTGGTACTGGTAGAGGAAGTCTGGTTATACGCTGCATTGGCAGACTTTACATCATTACCGTCCATGATTACAGAACCATTGTCAACCAGATTCTGAATGTCATAATTCAGTTTGTATTCCCCTGTGGAACTGTCATAACTGTAGTTTTCATTACCGTCCGAATCTTTCTGTACGATAAAATACAGCGATCCCGGGCTTCCCAGATCCTCAAGTACGGCATTTGCATCATAGACACCAGGAATTTCTACCGTAATACGGTCATCGCCGACCGGATATACCGCATACTGGTACTGTAACTCTCGGCACGCTCTTCAAGCTTTGCTACCGTATCATTGATATCTTTCTTGGATGGATTCTTATCCTTGATCCGGTAAGTAATGGACACACCACCGGAAAGATCAAGACCAAGTTTAATACCTTCGGCTTCCGTCTTGTTGTCAGTTTTTTCTGACTTGTGCTTGTCGCAGACATAATCGTGCTCGTGTAATATCCCAGTCCGATCAGACAGGCCAGGATAATCGCGATTATAGCGACGCCCTTGCTTTTTTTCATGTTTGCTTCCTTCCTATTCCTTTAATTTTCCGCTTCCGCAGCTTTTATCATGATTGCGCATTCAATACGTTTCTTCTGGAGTTCACATCCCAGATCATAAGCATCTGTGATGGTTCCGTGGAAATTGTACGAATTTGCAGCACATCCCCCACTACAGTAAAATCTGGCAAAGCATTTACGGCACTTTTCTTTTGCATAGACATTGCAGCATTTAAACTCGTCCTGCAGATTCGTGTTTTTCACGCCATCCCAGACATTTCCCATCAGAAAATCTTCATTTCCGACGAACTGGTGGCACGGATACAGATCTCCCCACGGTGTGACCGCAAGGTATTCCGTTCCGGAACCACATCCGGACAGACGCTTGTACACACAAAGGTCCACCTTCCAGATCAATCATGAAATGGAAGAAGTTGAAAGAATTTCCTTCTCTGTTACGGGGACCATCTCCGCTGCCAGTTTATCATATTCTTCAAAGAGAACCGGAAGATCCTCTTCCTGCAGTGCATATTCATCGGTCGGCTGTGCGACAACCGGCTCCACAGAAATCTGCTTGAATCCCAGATCGGCCAGATGCAGTACATCCTTGGAAAAATCGGTGTTGAAATGGGTATAGGTACCGCGAACATAATAACGCTCCTGATTCCGGCTTTCTGCAAGTTTCTGGAACTTCGGAACGATCAGATCATAGCTTCCCGCCCCCTTCGGAACGGACGCATACGGTCATTCACTTCTTTTCTTCCATCGATACTTAAAACGACATTGTCCATTTCCTTATTTGCAAATTCCATGATATCGTCATTTAAAAGTACGCCGTTCGTTGTTAGGGTAAAACGGAAATGCTTGTCATGCAGCTTTTCCTGTTCCCGTCCATAGGCAACCAACTGTTTTACCACATCAAAATTCATGAGTGGCTCTCCTCCGAAGAAATCCACTTCAAGATTTTTTCCGGTTTCCGGAGTTTGCAATCAGGAAATCAAGTGCCTGTTTTCCTGTCTCATATGACATCAGCGCTCTTCTTCCATGATATTCGCCCTCTTCCGCAAAGCAATAGCGGCATGCCAGATTGCAGTCATGTGCAATATGTAAACACAATGCCTTTACTACCGTCGGGCGCTTCTTAAAATCAAAAATCTTCTGTTCGTAAGCATCTTCCGTAAACAGGTCTCCCTGCTCCTTTAACTGCTCTGTTTCTTCGATTGCTTCTGCAATCTCCTGTTCCGGATACCGGGATTGTAACTGGGCAATGATCTCTTCCCTAGAGTGATCTTCAAATAATGCGATCACGTCATAAGTCACATCATCCACCACATGAATGGCACCGGAGTTTACGTCTAATACAATATCATAGCCATTGTTCTTAATATTTCCTCTCTTTCCTAAACATAATAAAACCGCGCGCTACGCACGCGGCCCACACTTCCGCAGAAGAATATGAAGAAGATTACACCAAAAGACGAGACAGTAACAATTAATCTCTATAATAAAGTCATGATTCTCTGATGCAGAATGCAACCGTTACCGAAGTTTCTGAGGACGTGAGTACTATGAAGAAGATACTGAGATGGATGAGGAAGCGTAATGATACCGAAGAAATCATTGAAAAATGAGACAGATGCCGAAGATTTGGAGACGACAGATAATGTCCCAAAAAAAGAAAAAGTATCTGTTATTTCTGGTAGTTTGCCCTCCTTCTTGTCCTGTCGCTTGTGGCTGTCTTTTTCTGAACAGCCACAACGAACAGGCAGATCACTCCCATATTTATCAGGACGGTAAGCTGATCCATGAAGTGTCACTGACCGTGTTGCCAGTCCTTATGAATTTCAGGTGGAGGCTTCGGATGGCGGCTACAACCTGATCCGGGTAGAAAAAGGGGCAATCGGCATCAAAGATGCCGACTGCCCGACAAAATCTGCCAGCAGAGAGGCATGGTGTCGGATACCGGATATCCGGTCACCTGCCTGCCCCAAGCTGGTTATTCCAAATTGAACGCCTTACTGCCGCCTCCGATGGCATCGATGCGGTCGTGCAAAGTAGAATCTACTCTTCTCCCGCTCTTGCAGCGATCTCATATCCATGATATCTTTCGGTGCCTGCTCATAGCGTGCAAACTCATATACTGAAATCGCCGCTTCCTCCTGTCATGGAACGTAACCAGTAGTAGCCGTAAGCTCCATCATCAGGATGTCTGCTTCTACGATCTGATTGCCTTTGTGATCTGGATTCATGCCAAGCACGTCCGGCGTTTGTTCAGATCACCCATCACGTCTCCGGTAAATTTATCCGGAACGGTGACTTTCAAAAGATGCGATCGGCTCCAGCAGTACTGGTGATGCTTCAAGGAATCCTTTTTAAATGCCTGAATGGATGCGGTCTTGAATGCCATCTCGGAAGAGTCAACCGGATGATAGGAACCATCATAAAGAATGGCTTTTTACACCGACAACCGGGTAACCTGCCAGAGGTCCCTTTAATACAGCTTCCTGGACACCTTTTCTATAGCCGAAGTGCTCGGAACGCCGCCGACCACTTCCTGTTCCCGAATGCATATGGGTGTTTCCAGACTCCCAGGCGGCTCAAAACGCATCTTAACATGTCCATACTGTCCATGTCCGCCGGACTGCTTTTTTGTATTTAGCTTCCACATCGGCACTCTTGCGGATCAAATCACGAGATACGGCTTTAGTGCTTTCAGTTCAATCTCGATCTTGTACTTCGTGAGCAATTCGCTCTGAATCATCTCAAGATGCTGGTCGCCCATACCATAGAGAAACGGTTCTCAGAATCATTGACCACTTTCATTGTCGACCATCTTCGGAGATTCTTTGAGTGCCTACTTTATCCTCGTCCCTTTGTTTTTTGCATCGGTAGCGTTTGTAAGTATATGGAATGGAAACTTGATCTTGCCGTAACGGATCGGTGTTGCCTTTAGTAGCGGGAAAATGCTGGCCGTGCCTTGTCGGCTTGGCGACGCCCCAGATGTCTCTCCGGCATGAAGCTCCGGAATCTCTGACTCCGTTTGAGCTTCTTCGAATACATACAGCTTATTCAGCTTCTGTTCTGCATCTTGCCAATACACATCATCACTCTGATAACGCCGGGATTTCACTTTGATCATAGAATATTTTCCGATGAACGGATCGACGATCGTCTTAAATACCTGTGCGGATTTTTGCTTTTGCAAAATCACAATTTGCTTCAAAATCTCGTTTTGTCTTTTATTGATGCCGGCTACACTGCGTTTGTCCGGACTTGGAAATACGGAACAATGTCATCTAAAAGATTTGCCACGCCGCGGAGCTGAACCGGTGAGCCATCGCTACCGGAACGATATCGCCGCTGGAAACGTTCTGTGTCCAGTGCCATCATGATCTCATGCACGGAGAACTCTTCTCCTGCAAAATAGCGATCCATAAACTCATAGCTTGTCTCTGCAACTGCTTCCAGCAAAGTTTCTCTATATTTTCAAGATATTCATCCAGATATTCGAGTCGAGACATTCTTCTTTCTGGCCTTTCCAGCCATTTCTTTATAACTTTCTTTACTACGTTGACATATCCTGTAAATTTCTCATTCTCACGGATCGGGAAGTGGATCGGTGCGATCTTCTTTCCGAACATTCCGTCAGATCTTCGTCTTTCGGAAACTTGCATTGTCCAAAATCCATATATTTGTGATAAAAATCATACGCATTAGGAGACTGTATTTCTCACACACAGGCCCATGCCTTCAAAGTACCAACTTCTACGCCGTTCTTTCCGTTTACAACGATCACGGCTGCATCTGCTGCCGCTGCTGCTTCTTCTGCTTCTCCTACAAAATCAAAATAACCAGGTGCATCCAGAATGTTCACCTTTACATCGCCCCAGGCGATCGGTACCAAAGAAGTGCTGATCGAGAATTTTCTCTTGATCTCTTCTTTGTCAAAGTCACTGATGGTATTACCGTCCGTCACATTTCCCAGTCTGCTTTGTGATACCGCCAAGATACCATGGCTTCAACCAGACTGGTTTTTGCCTTTGGAGCCTCCATGCCCAAAGAGCGACATTTCCGAAATTCTGTCTGTTGTGTAAACTTTCATGCTATTATCCTCAATACAATTTATTCTTGATCTGCTCAAGTGCTTATGGAGTATTCTGCTAAAAAGATTTGAAGTTTTTCAAGCTTTTTATTCAAAATATACAAGTTTTTTCATAAGTTTATCGAAATACAGTATATGAATCTGCTATTTTTCTTTTGAATTGTTCTTTTATACAAACAATATAGACAATACCAAGATATCAAGCTGAAATTTTTTTTGCCATTACCACACAATAATTTCCGCATTTTCACCAACGTGGAAAAAGTGTTGACATTCTATTTTGGCTTAATAGTAAAATAAAAGCAAAAATGAAGAAAAGACTGCCGATTTTCGGCATGAGGATGAAGAAATGGAAACAACCTTTACTGCCGGGTTTATTGGCCTTGGCACAGTCAGCGCTCCATTGCGGGCTTTGAAAAATATTATCGAATGTGCAGATACTGGCACACACGAGAAGCCGCCATACAACCGAATGCACTGGAACATACCGCTGATGAGATCTGTGATACAGTCGATAACGATACCGCAAGTGCGATTACATTTTTTATGCGCAACTTAGAATGCAATGTTTATCTGGGACTGCTGAAGCTGCATCTGAAAAAGGATGTATTCTTACGATGTCGGAAGCACAAAGACCAACATCCATAAAAAGGTAGAAGAACTGGGTCTGAAGAATATTTCATTGGCGGACATCCGATGGCAGGTTCTGAGAAGACCGGAATCGAAAATGCCAAGGCTCTTCTTCTGAAAAATGCTTTACTATGTTCTGACACCGGCTGCCAGCGTGACCGGTGAAATGATCGAGCGATGGTCGGTGATCTGGTGGCATCTTTTAAAAGCGATCCCTCTGATCCTTACCTATGAAAAGCTTTATGATTATGTTACGGCTGCGATCAGCCATCTTTCCGCATATCATTGCTTTCGTTCCGGTCAATCTGGTCAAAAGACTGCGATTACGAGGACGGAACGATGAAGAAAGTGTGGCGGCAGGCGGCTTTAAAGGATATCACAAGAATCGCATCTTCTTCTCCGGAGATGGGGAACAGATCTGTTCTGCCAACAGGAAAAATATTCTTTTCCGTGTTAGATGAATATATCAACAGTCTGATCGAGATCACCACTTGCGGAACATAATACACGGCATCCATGATTTGTTTGAGACATCCAGGGATTATCGCAACTCGATCTCTGATTCCGGAAGCGGTCCAATCCCGAAAGCCTACTCGATCTACTGTGACATGGTGGATGAGGCCGGCGGGATTGCCGCACTTGCTACGATCCTGCCACAAACGGTATCAGTATCAAAACATCGGTATCGTACATAACCGTGAATTTGAAGAAGCAGTGCCCACGTAGAATTTTTATGAAGAAATGGCAAAAATAAAGGCAGCTGAGTTGCTTCGAAAATATCGTTATACTATATATGAAAGATAAAACAGGAGGCTTTGATGAAATTTATAAAATAGAAAAAAGTTTCATGGTGAAATCACCATTCCCGGTGATAAATCGATCTCACACCGCAGCGTTATGTTCGGTGCGATCAGTCAGGGAACAACAGAAATCACAAATTTTCTTCAGGGACAGACCGTTCGTCAACTATTTCCTGTTTCCGAAAAAATGGGGGATTGAAATTGAAAATACTTCAGAACGAATTCTGTTCACGGACGGGCCGGTATGGCCTTACCAAGTTCGATTTGAAATCCTGATGTCGGAAAACAGCGGTACCACAACAAGGCTGATCTCAGGGTATTCCCTCGCCCGACAGGATTTCACATCCGAACTGACCGGAGATGCATCGATCCAGAAACGTCCGGATGGGACGCATCATCAAAACCGTTATCCATGATGGATGCCAATGATTGAAAGTATCAAAGAACGGATGTGTACCGCTTCGCATCAGCGACACGCTTTAAAGGGATTCATTATAAAGTCACCGGTCGCATTCACCAGGTAAAATCCAAGCAGCATTCTGCTGGCAGGTACCTTTATGCCGACGGCAAAACTTCTGTGACCGAACCGGCATTATCCAGAAACCATACGGAGATCATGCTTCGTTCTTTCGGGAGCCACGGTCACTTCTGAGGGGACTACCGCATCGATTCTGCCGGATCCGGATCTTCATGGACAGAAAAATAGAAGTGCTCTTAGCGATATCTCTCTTCTGCTGCGTATTTTATTGTGGCTGCACTGATTGTTCCGGGATCGAAACTCTGATCAAAAACTGCGGCATCAACGAGACAAGAGATGGCATCTTACGTGTCTGTCGCAATGGGAGCGGATATCAATGTCCTGAATGCCTTTATCCGGCGGTGAGGCAGTTGCAGACCTTCTGGTACGCTACACGCCGGATCTGAAAGGCTGTGTGATCGAAGGAGATATCATTCCGACGCTGACGATGAAATACCGGTCATTGTTGTTTTAGCTTACTTGCAGATGGAACAACTACGATCCGAAATGCTGAAGAATTAAAAAGTAAAGAATCCAACCGCCTGGATATCATGGCGCATCATTTAAGTGAAATGGGATGTGATATCATTGGTGAAACCCAAGATGGCATGATCATAAATGGAGTGCAAAACGCTTCATATGAGCCGTTCTTGACAGGTTTTCGATCACCGCATCGCCATGTCCTTTGCGATTGCTTCTCTGGCATGCGAAAGCACTCTGACGATCCGGCGTGCCGACTGTTATTCAGCATCAGCTATCCTGCTTTTTATCCCAGGATCTTAACGTCTTTGCCGATAAAAAGTATAAGAATCTTCTGATGCAGAACTGCATTTTCTTTTTTCAAGGAAGCAGGTTTTGCTTCTTTATTTAAACAATGCCTGCTTTCCGGTTGTACATAATTTCCCATCTTTCTGATGATAAATTTCATAGCAAAATTCAGAACGATCCCATTATACTTTGCAGCTGTCACTTTGATATCCCAAGATCATCAAAATGGACCATCTGACGATAAGTTGCTTCAACTCAAGCACCGGAACGATGATGCCCTGTTTTCCATTTCACGGTACGAAATCACCAGTGCCGCATCCAGTCGATCCGTGCTTCTTCAAACCAGCGGATATAGTTGGAATGATGTACGATGCCATCTGGTCCGTTTCTTAATACTATTACTCTGTGTGTATACATACAAAATCCACCCCTTATCAGATTAGCCCATAATGTTTCATGCAAATGCAATGCCGTCCTCTTCTACCGTTTTCGTTACAAATTCCGCATACGGTTCAGAACATTACTGTAATGCCATGGCAACGGCATGTTTATACTGAAACATCCGGAAGATCGTTGCTGCTGTCCCCCGAACACACCAAACGTTTTCCATTGGAATGTTCATGTGTTCCAAGAATATAACGATGCCACTGGCCTTTGAAAGCCTTTTTGGGACAACTTCGAAAAATCCGTTCTGGCGGTCAATCAGATCCATATCTTTTTCCAAGATTTGCCTTGATCGCCGCAGATTGGTCTTCTGATCATAATAAAACACAAATTTATCATCAAAAACGATCCTGTTCTATGTAGGTTTCGATTCCAAGACCATCGGTGCGAAATAACGCCTGTGTTCGATCCCTTCAAATCTGGTTATCCGCTTTGAAAAATAGCAGTCGTCCGTTGCTTCGAGGATCGGTTCTGCATGATTCTCCTGAAGCACACGGATAATCTCTCTTCCTCTTTTATGCGGTATAATACAGGCATCACTTCATCGCCAAAGCATGATGTAGGTGCCATCACAGATATCGGAAAACGGTGCACGTTTAATTCATCGGAACGCTGCAGTAGCATCTGCCGGTGATGATAAGGTCAATTCCAAGTTCAATCGTTTAAATAAGTGCACTGTCGGTATCTTTCCGGTCATCACTTAAAAGCGTGCCGTCGATATCAAAAAAAATAATGCATTTCTCATGTTTCGTATCCTTCCTGAAATAAAGAATTGGTATGCTGTCTTTTCGGCAGCATTATACTATCATCAAAAAGATGCTGCAAAGTTTTTCTTATACTTTTGCATCAAAAAAGCTGCCGGCTGACTTTTTGCTGTCAGCCAGACAGCGAACTTTTCATTCCCAGAATGCCGTTTCCTGCCTTTGATTCCTGGCCAGGCCAGGTGGGTATCCGCAACCGTATCCGTTGTCTTCCATTTACAAAACGGCATGACATTGTATAAAGCAATATAGGATTCCCTGTTATAACATTGCAGGTTCAAAATAACAGGAGTGTCGCACATCCCGGTGGATTTCTCACTAACTTTATTATACTCCAGTATATCCGATTTTTCAACTGAAAATTCAAGCAATTTTAGTTTCACTGTTCCCGCATGATGATACTGATCACATAACGGTTGTTCGGAAGATCCATATGTGTGATATTATCCAGACGAATCAGATCAACATCTACCCACAGCTGTTCTGCTGCAATCATAATGTTTGCAAGCATGATGCCGAAATCAAATTCGTTGTATTTGCCAAGCAGTCTGCGATGAGCGACGGTCTGTTTGGAAAAGACATGGACACGGTTTTCATAAACGACAAAACGCCATGGCTGACTGTTAAATGCAGATGGTGCCAGTCTGGCCACTTCCAGAAATTCTTTACAAATCTTCTCGGAGGTTCTTTGACGGCACAGAGATCTTCCATGGATTCCCTTTTGGCATCTTCCTGATTCCGCACCATATCTACTTTCGGATATCAATTGCCATCAGGATGACGCATCGCATGCCCTCTTTTTGGCATTTCGCCTTTCAGATGTCCCATACCCTGGAAGCAGCTTCCAACACCTTTTGAAAACAGATAAAGCGAGATCTGCTGCATGATATAGCCGGCATTCATATCCGCTCTTTCTTTGTCCTCTGTATAGATCACAAGATAATAGGGAGCTGCTACATTGATAATACCGCCCAGCCTGGACTTTGCTTTTTACTGCCCTGTGTATCGATCAGTTCGATGCTGGTCTCGATCCCCAGGAACAGCGGTTCCATTTCATGGTAAAACTGGATCATCCCTTCAGAATACTTGTCTCTACTTTATCCTTGCGAAAATTTCTGATTGATTTGCGTGTGTACACTGCTTCGTATATAGCGTCATTTTGTCTCTCCTGCACTTTCAGCATCTTGTTAATAACTTGTAACAATATTGTAACATAGTTATTTAAATTTTCAACTACTTTTTTATATTTTCCTGTATACTGAAGTTATAAGGTGTTTGGTACAAAAGCGTCTCATCAGAAAGCAAAGAATGACATTTTGACCTTTTGATCCCCGGCATCATTATAATTATGTATTTGGATTTTTTTACAGACAAGGGGTTTTGTATGAGCAAAAAGCGAATCATTACCATTTCAAAAAGTTTCGGAAGCGGTGGTCGCATGATCGGTGAGAACTGGCCAGAAGACTGGAGTATCATTTCTATGACCGCAATCTGCTGGATCTTCTCTCAGAAGACCGGTATCAGTGAACAGGGGCTGGAAAGTGCGGACGAGAAACTGCCGCAGAAGATTCTGGATCACTATGTTCCGACCAGAGTAACGGACTATAATACCAGCCACTATCTGTTCCGCATGGAAAAGTAAACTGATCGAAGGAGCTTGCAGAAAAGATGCTGTGTTTTTATCGGAAGGCTTGCAGACTGGATTTTAAAAGACCGCGACGATGTGCTGAACGTATTTATTACGGCACCGGATGAAGACCGCATCCAGCGTATCATGGAAACAGAAGATGTTACGCAGACTCAGGCAGAAAACTGATGGTGCAGATTGATAAAATGCGGAACAATTATTATTCTTATTTTACAGACCGCAAATGGCAGCATACGAAAGACCGTGACATCATCGTCAGTTCGCAAAGAAATCTTCAAGTCCCTGGATATCAGTAAGTACAATATAATCATCATCTGTCTCGCCTGTAACAAGTCCACATGAAATACCTGCAACCATTCTCTTAATAGGAACACCTGCTGCCATAAGTGCCATGCAGGATGCACAAATGGAAGCCTGAGATGTAGAACCATTAGACTCGAATGTCTCAGATACGGCACGAATTGCATATGGGAACTCTTCCTCTGATGGAAGAACAGGAACAAGTGCCTTCTCAGCTAATGCTCCATGTCCGATTTCACGACGTCCTGGTCCTCTTGATGGCTTAGTCTCACCTACAGAGTATGAAGGGAAATTATAGTGATGTATGTATCTCTTAGTAGTTACATTCTCATCAAGACCATCAACCTTCTGTGCCTCTGATAAAGGTGCAAGAGTAACAACATCACAGATCTGTGTCTGTCCTCTTGTAAACATTGCAGAACCATGAACTCTAGGAATGATATCAACCTCAGCTGCAAGTGGTCTGATCTGGTTAATGGCTCTTCCGTCCGGTCTCTTGTGATCCTTTAAGATCATCTTACGAACAGTCTTCTTCTGGTACTGGTAAACAGCTTCTCCAAGAACTGCAAGCCATTCCTCATTATCTGCAAATGCTTCCTTCATCTTCTCAGTTACAGCATCAATATTCTTCTCTCTTGTCTGCTTGTCATCTGTGAATACAGCAACTTCCATCTCTTCTGGAGATACAACCTGCTTCATAGCCTCAAACATCTCTGCAGGAACAGCACAGCTTACATAAGAATGCTTTTCCTTGCCAACCTCAGCAACAATCTTATCAATAAATGCAATGATTGTCTGGTTGATATCATGAGCCTTATATATAGCCTCAATCATCTTATCTTCTGGAATCTCATTAGCTCCTGCTTCAATCATGATAACCTTCTGCTTAGTTGAAGCAACTGTAAGCTGAAGATCTCCATCCTGCCACTGTGCCTGAGATGGGTTAACGATAAATTCTCCATCAATCATACCAATCTGTGTTGTAGCACATGGACCGTCAAATGGAATATCAGAAATAGATGTTGCAATAGCAGAACCAATCATAGCAAGTAATTCTGGTCTGCAATTCTCATCAACTGACATAACCATGTTATTAAGAGTAACATCATTACGATAGTCCTTAGGGAATAATGGTCTCATAGGTCTGTCGATACTTTTGTATTCTTTTGCCATTTTCAATCTCCTTTTTATAAATTATAAATTTCTTTCAGAGCCTTCTGAAACTACTGAATAATCAACCAATGCCCACGCTCTGATTAACTTTTCAGTGGTCTCGACAGTAACAATTCTGGAATTTCCAGATGCTCCTGATAGTTCGTGCAATGCAAACAGGGCTGCCGCATAATATTTTTACCGACAGCCCCATGATAGAATAATAATTATCTTCTTAAACCTAACTTCTCAACGATAGCTCTGTATCTCTCGATATCTGTCTTCTTCAGGTAATCAAAGTAAGCCACGTCTCCTGACCAACCATCTTAAGCATACCACGTCTTGAATGATGGTCTTTTTCTTGTGTGTCTTCAGATGCTCTGTAAGGTCAGCGATTCTTGCTGATAAAGTGCGATCTGAACTTCTAGAACCTGTATCTTCAGGTGTCTTACCATATTTAGCTACGATTTCTTTTTTTTCTGTTCTGCTGTAATCATTGATAAATCCTCCAAATCTTAATAAATGCCTTATGCCAGGATCCGGTTGGAGATTCCTTGATCTGGGCACAGGTTAAAACTCATACTCAACCATTGTAGCATAGTATTATCAGGTTGTAAACAACTTTTTGTATTGAATTTATACTGTTTTTCTTGCAATCCCCCTGAAAACACGATAAGATATAAACCAGTGAAAACTTTGTTCTGCAAAGCAGACCCGAATGACACGCCGGGACTCGCAATTGAGTCCTGAATAGTATAATAAAGGAAAGGATGAATTAACCGATGAAACTCTGGGGCGGACGCTTTACCAAAGAAGAAACCAGCTTGTACATAACTTTAATGCTTTGATCACTTTCGATCAGAAGTTCTATCATCAGGATATTCAGGGCAGTATCGCCCATGTCACAATGCTTGCCAAACAGGCAATCATCACAGATGCTGAACGTGATACCATCATCTCAGCACTGAAAGAAATCTGCAGCGATATCGAATCCGGCAAAATTACAGATTACAGAGGAATATGAAGATATCCACAGCTTCGTAGAATCTATCCTGATTGAACGCACCGGTGATACCGGCAAGAAGCTCCATACAGGACGAAGCCGTAATGACCAGGTAGCCCTTGATATGAAACTCTACACTCGCGATGAAGTTCTGGCAACAGACGAACTGGTCAAAGAACTGATGACCACACTGCTTGATCTGATGAAAGAACACATCGATACTTATATGCCGGGCTTTACACATCTGCAGAAAGCACAGCCTGTTACATTGGCTCACCATATCGGTGCTTTTCGAAATGTTCCAAGCGTGACCGTTCAAGACTCCATGACATTCATGAGCGTATGAACTACTGCCCGTTGGGTGCAGGAGCGCTGGCAGGCACAACTTATCCCCTGGATCGTGAATATACAGCCAGCCTTCTCGGTTTCACAGGCCCAACCCTCAACAGCATGGATTCTGTATCTGACAGAGACTACCTCATCGAATACCTCAGTGCCCTGTCCACGATCATGATGCATCTGAGCCGTTTCTGTGAAGAGATCATCCTCTGGAACAGCAATGAATACCGCTTCATCGAACTGGATGATGCCTATTCTACCGGCAGTTCCATCATGCCTCAGAAGAAGAATCCTGATATTGCCGAACTGATCCGAGGCAAAACAGGCCGTGTCTATGGCGCATTGACATCTCTTCTCACAACCATGAAGGGACTTCCTCTTGCATATAACAAAGATATGCAGGAAGACAAAGAACTGACCTTCGATGCTATCGATACAGTCAAAGGCTGCCTGGCTCTGTTCAACGGCATGATCAAACCATGCATGTCAACAAAGAAACCATGGCTGCCAGCAGCAAAAATGGTTTCACCAATGCGACTGATGCTGCCGATTACCTTGTTAAACACGGCGTACCGTTCCGTGATGCCCACGGCATCATCGGACAGCTTGTTCTGATCTGTATCGACAAAGGTATCGCCCTGGATGACCTGCCTCTGGAAGAATACAAGAAAATCAGTCCTGTCTTCGAAGAAGACGTCTATGAAGCCATCAGCATGAAGACCTGTGTCAGCCTGCGTCAGACCATCGGTGCCCGGGCCATGAAGCCATGCAGAAAGTCATTGATATCAACAGCCGTTATCTGGAAGAAAACTAAATACCAGCCTGTTCAGTATTTGTTGAATCATAACAATCCATTCTTTATAAAATAATCGAAAGCCGGATATCCCTTTATGTCTATACATAAATGAATATCCGGCTTTTTATCTTATCTGTGTCTTCTAAAAATATCATTCCCTATCCAATCTGTCTCAGTCCATCTATAAAGAGTTCCACTGCTCTCTTCTGTCTCTCTGTCAGTAAATTCCAGCGATCCAAATGCCGCTTCTGTGCTTCATTCAGATGAATCAGATCTTCCTGATCATAAAGGAACTCCGCCAATGTAATTCCATACGCTTCACACAAACGTTCCAGTGTGGTCAACGAGGGGCAGGTTCCCCGCCGCATCATATTAGTCAAAGTTGACGATGAAATCTTCGCTTCCTTGGCCAGCCGATAAACAGACCATCCCCTCTTCTCATTCAGTTTAATGATACGCTCTGCAATATCCACCCAGACAAACCTCCTTCCACCATCTATTGTTTCCACATCATACCACAAATTTTGACAAATGGGCGATTTTTCGACAAACAACTTTTAATTTCTTTTTTTCTTTTAATATGTCTATAATAGATTCAAATCAGGAGACACTTTCCAGAAGATGCGAAATCTCTCCATCTATTATCATCTTTTGTAAAAAGGAGGTTCATATGCACATTTTAGTCTCAGCTGCCACAGCCAGTGATCTGGCCGAAACGGCTGAACAATCCATTGATTATCTTCAGAAAGTAATCGATTATGTTATCAGCAAAGCACACATTTTTGTCAGTGCGATGATCATTCTTATCATTGGATGGTATTTGACCAGGTTTGCCTGTAAAATTGTTCGCCATTCCTTGATAAAACAAGACTTGATGCCAGTGTAACAAGTTTCATCAATTCACTGACCAAATTCGATTAAGAACACTGCTGGCCATTATTGTCATCAACAAGTTGGGGTGGATACCACTTCTCTCATCGCTTTGCTGACTTCCGCCAGTTTAGCCATCGGTCTCGCCGTTCAGGGCAGTCTTGCCAATTTTGCAGGCGGCGTTCTTCTGCTGATCATGAAACCTTTTGTTGTTGGCGACTACATCGATGATGGAAACGGTCATGAGGGAACAGTCATATCTATTGAGATTATTTATACCCGGCTTCTGACTGCCAATAATGAAATGGTCTGTATTCCCAACGGCAAACTGGCAGATTCGCCGGTAACCAATCTGGACGAATCAGGAAAGCCGACGTATAGATTTTCCTGTCAGCATCAGCTACGATGAGAATATCGACCGGGTCAGGACAGTGTTATTGAATGTCGCTTCGAATGTCAAACCCTCTCTAAAACACACGAATCTCTTGTCTTTGTTCAGGGATTTTGACAGCAGCTCTGTTCGAGTGGTTTTGAGAGTCTGGGCAATCACCGACAAATACTGGGAGACACGTTTTGAAATCCGTGAAGCCATCAAAAGCCTTCGACGCAGAAAGGCATTGAAATTCCATATGACCATATGGACGTGAACATATTAATCCCGAAAATAAAGTGGTGCGGCCCATAAGCTTTAAAGAAAAATTTTCAATGAATTTATTCTCGGAAGCACCTGTGATTGAACATATTCATTGAAAACCTTTCTAGAAGTTTATTGAGAGCGCTCTGCTATTTTCGATTTGATGGATGAACAGGCCTGACCTCAATTTTGTTCAAACCATGTGGATTTCGGCGGCATGAGCCGTCCTGCATCAGCCACGGCCAACAATTCCAACATGGATGTAGGATACATTGAAAACGCCGCCCCGTAATGTCTTCGTGACAGCATTTTTCAAGCTCTCCCAGACCTCTGATTCCTCCGACGAATTCGATGTTCTCATCTGTTCTGGGATCTTCAATACCAAGTACCGGATCAGCAGATTCATCTGAAGAATCAGAAACATCCAGTCCATCAACAGGATCATCTGATGTCTTGTCCGGATGGACTGTCAATTTATACCACTCATGCTCCAGATACATACCGAATTCACCCTTTTGAGATGGATAGACAGCTTTCTTCCCTACATACTCCACTGTAAAGTCCCGCCGGATCCTCTCAAGAAAAATCTTCTTTTGACCAGCCATTTCAGACTTTTCACCAAACGATTATAATCCATGATCTTCAATTCTTTCTCCGGGAATAAAACTGCAGAAAATAATTGAATTCTTCTGTTCCATTATAAGCCGGATGGGTTCTTCGCCGCTTCATGCCCACTTTAAAGGCACTGGCTGGATGCACCATGATGTACATGGCATCAACAGCCGCAAAGGCTTTTCAATGGCTTCTACCCAAGGTCATCATCAACAATCCACACTCTGTGTTGTATGCCATCTTCCGCCTCAAAAATCATACAGGCAATTCTTCCTTCACATGACAGACATATAAGAAAGGATCGGATTGGTTTGTATGTTCGAAAATCATTCCATTCGATATCAAGTATCCACATGTCCTGTTCTTTCCGCGAGCCTTCTGCTGATCCCTGATGCAGATAATCAATAGATACGCTGCAATGCCTGTCTGTACTGGCCAACGGTCGTTCATACAGATAATAACATTTCTGTTCATCCTGAACAAAAACACCCTCTGCAATCTCTCTGTCCAGCATTTCTTTGCCATAAACACAGTCTGCATACATATCCATAGATGGATCAAACTGTGTCTCCGGCGGTCAAATAAGCAAAAAGACAAGGATGCCTTTCACTTTCCGCTGCTTCTTCTCTGTTATAGACATCATGAGGCCAAAGCCGCCACCTGCGCAACCAGCGCAGATGACGGCCTGATTGCCCGAAAAGGTTTGACATTGGCCATAAAGCTATTTCACCTTTCGTACTTTTACAACTCCGTTAATAGCTGCCAGTTTCTCAACAAGGGCTTCTGAAACCTCGGAACCATTATCCATCATTGTGTATGCCCAGTCGCCTTTGGACTTGTTGGTCATATCCTCAATATTGATACCTTCCAGCCACTGCACCTGTCAGCTGTCCCAGCATATTCGGGATATTCTTATGGCAGATTGTAATACGTCCGGCGGCTTTGCAGATACCCATATCACAAGCAGGATAATTGACAGAATGTGTGATATTACCATTCTCAAGATAATCTCTCAATTCTTTCACTGCCATCACT
>VOFB01004438.1_pt1 | contig 36764 bp, 60 predicted proteins | sample 5384141 | NCBI WGS metagenome assembly VOFB01 (sample SAMN12384721, study PRJNA508395) | human gut metagenome | isolation source: healthy gut A | host: Homo sapiens
CGCTGCGTGAACGGCTGACCGCCTTGGAGCGGAAGCGCGTGCTGCGCGACCCGATGGCCTTCATCGCGGATAAGCGCCTGCTGCTCGACTACACGCAGAAGAGCCTCGCCTCGCTTGCGGAAAAGCAGGTGGGGAGCGGCGGCAGCGCTTTGCAGCGCTGTGTGCGTCGCTCCACGCGATGAGCCCGCTCGCGGTGCTCGCGCGCGGCTATGCCGTGGCGCGGACGGCAAACGGTACGGTGCTCCGCAGCGCGGACGAGGTGACCGTCGGCGAGACGATCGACGTGACGCTCGGACGGGGCAGTCTGGCCTGTACGGTCAACGAAACGAGGAGGAGAGAACAACCATGGCAAAAAGCTTTGAGGATAACATCACGCGGCTCGAGGAGATCGTGTCGCAGCTTGAGCGCGGCGACGCGAAGCTGGCCGACTCGCTCAAGCTCTTTGAGGAGGGACGAAGCTCGTCACCTCCTGCGGAAAAATGCTCGACGAGGCGGAGCAGAAGGTCGTGCGCCTGACCAAAGGCGCGGACGGCGCGCCGGTCGAAGCCCCTTGCTGCGGAGGAATAATATGAAACGAGAACTGTTTGCCCTCCGCATGGAGGAATACCGCACGATGGTCGAGGACTTTCTCGATGCACAATGCGTCGCCGCGGACGAGCCCTACGCGCGGCTGCTCGACGCCATGCGCTACAGTCTCACCGCGGGCGGCAAGCGCCTGCGGCCGATCCTGACGCTGGAATTCTGCCGCCTTTGCGGCGGCGATGTTCACGCCGGCGCTTCCCGCCGCCTGCGGCGTGGAGCTGCTGCACACCTATTCGCTCATTCACGACGATCTTCCCGTGATGGATAACGACGATCTGCGCCGCGGCAAGCCCTCGAACCACAAGGTGTTCGGCGAGGCCACCGCCGTGCTGGCGGGCGACGCGCTGCAGGCTCTCGCCTTTGAAACGGTGCTCTCCGCGCCGCTTGCGCCGGAGCGCGCGCTGCGCTGTGGGCAGATCCTGACGCACGCCGCAGGTCACGCCGGCATCTGCGGCGGCCAGCAGCTCGACCTCGAATGGGAGGGCCGCTCCTCGACCGCGACGAGCTGATGGCGATCCATCTGCGCAAAACGAGCGCGCTCATCCGCGCGGCCTGCCGATGGGCGTCGCCGCCGCGGGCGGCACGGCGGGAGCAGGCGGATGCGGCGCAGCGCTATGCCGACGCGCTCGGCTTTCTTGCCTTCCAGATCCGCGACGATATGCTCGACGTGATCGGCGACAGGCGACCTTCGGCAAGCCCATCGGCTCGGACAAGGCAGAGGAAAAGACCACCTTCGTCGATCTCCTCGGCCTTGCGGCGTGCGAGCGTGAAGTCGTGCGCCTGACGGACGAGGCGATCTCCGCGCTCAGTCCGTTCGGCGGAGAAGCGGACTTCCTCGCCGCGCTCTCGCACAGCATGGAAACGCGGAACAAGTAACGCCCGGCAGGGCGGAGACCTTCGGGTCTCCGCCCTGTTTTGCGTCGTTCACAAAAATTTTGCGGTGAATATCGCGCTGTATATCTTGTATATTTCCGCACGATGGTCTATAATGACCATGATTTGACATGACGGCGGTATCCCGCGCTCCTGCCGGGCCGCCCGAAAAACAACTGCAAGGGGATACTACGTTGATCTTGGTAAACCGAATTCATTCGCCGGAAGACCTCCGGGCGCTCGACGGCTCGGAGCTTCCGCTTCTCTGCGACGAGCTGCGCAGCTTTCTTGTCACGCAGGTCTCGCGCACCGGCGGGCACCTCGCCTCGAACCTCGGCGTGGTGGAGCTGACCGTCGCCATCCACCGCGTGTTCGACACGGTGCGCGACCGCCTCGTTTTTGACGTGGGGCATCAGTGCTACGTCCATAAAATACTCACCGGACGCGCGGACCGCTTTCCGACACTGCGGCAGCTCGGCGGCATCTCGGGCTTTCCCAAGCCCTGCGAGAGCGTACACGACGCCTTCATCGCCGGTCACGCCTCCAACTCCGTCTCCGTGGCGCTCGGCATGGCGCGCGCCCGCACGATGCTGCACGAGGATTACAGCGTGCTTGCCCTCATCGGCGACGGCGCGCTCACCGGCGGCCTTGCTTACGAGGGGCTCAACAACGCCGGCGCCTCGGCGAGCCGCTGATCGTTATCCTCAACGACAACGGTATGTCCATCGACCGCAACGTCGGCGCGATGAGCGAGCATCTCGCGCCTGCGCACGAAGCCGGAGTACTTCGCCTTCAGAAGGCGTATCACAACGCGCTGAGCGGCACGGCCGCCGGACGCGCGCTCTACCGCTTCAATCACTCGCTCAAAACGGGACTCAAAAAAGGCCATGCTGCCCAACGCCACGATGTTCGAGGATATGGGCTTCGCCTACCTCGGTCCTGTGGACGGGCACGACCTCGCGCAGCTCACCACCACGCTCGAATGGGCGCGGGAGATGAAGCGCCCGGTGCTCGTCCATGTCCGCACGCAGAAGGGGCACGGCTACGCGCCTGCCGAGCGTGAGCCGTGGAAATTCCACGGCGTCGGATCGTTCGACGCCGCGACCGGCGCGGTGCCGCCGGCGAAGGAAAGCTTTTCCTCCGTCTTCGGCGCGGCGCTCACGGAGCTGGCTGAGGAGGACCCGCGCGTATGCGCGATCACCGCGGCGATGGAGGACGGCACGGGTCCACGCCCTTTGCCGGGCGTTTCCCCGACCGCTTTTTTTGACGTCGGCATCGCCGAGGGACACGCCGCCGCGATGGCGGCGGGCCTGCCAAGCAGGGCGCGCTCCCGGTGTTCGCCGTGTATTCGAGCTTTCTCCAGCGCGCCTACGACCAGCTGCTGCACGATGTGGCGCTGAGCGGACTGCACGTCGTCTTTGCGGTCGACCGCGCGGGCCTGGTCGGCGCGGACGGCGCGACGCATCACGGCGTGATGGATACGGTATTTTTATCCGGCATCCCGAATATGACGGTGCTCTGCCCCGCGAGCTTCGCGGAGCTGCGCGCCATGCTACGCCGCGCGCTTTTTGAAATGACCGGCCCGGTCGCCATCCGCTATCCGCGCGGCGGCGAGGGCGCCTTCACCGCCGATACGAGCGCCGGGGATTTTGCCGAGCTGCGCACAGGAAGGACATCACGCTCTGCGCCTACGGCACGCTCATCAACAACGTGCTCGGCGCGGCGGAGCTGCTGCACGAGGACGGCATCGAGGCGCGGGTGGTCAAGCTCAACCGCATTTCGCCCTTCCGCGGCGGCGAGCTTTCCAGAATCTTCGGCACAACGAAGCGGCTGCTGGTCGCGGAGGAATGCTCGGGCGTGGGCTGCATCGGTCAGCGCATCGCGGCGATCCTCGCCGAGGAGGGGCACGAACCGCAGAGGCTCATGCTCTGCAACCTCGGGCGCAGATTCATCGAGCAGGGGAGCGTCGGCGAGCTGTACCGCCAATGCGGACTGGACGCGGAGAGCCTGGCACGCACGGCAAAGGAGGTCTGCCAATGAGTACAAAGGAACGATTGGACGTCGCGCTCGTTGCGCGCGGCCTTGCCGAAACGCGCGCCAAGGCGCAGGCGAGCATCATGAGCGGCATCGTCTATGTGAACGGGCAAAAGGTCGATAAGGCCGGCACGCCGGTCGCCGCCGACGCGGTGCTTGAGGTGCGCGGCCACACGCTGCGCTATGTCAGCCGCGGCGGGCTCAAGCTCGAAAAGGCGATGGCGGCGTTTCCCATCACGCTCACGGACTGTATCTGCGCCGACATCGGCGCGTCTACCGGCGGCTTCACCGACTGTATGCTGCAAAACGGCGCGAAAAAGGTCTACGCCGTGGACGTCGGCTACGGTCAGCTCGACTGGAGGCTCCGCAGTGACGAGCGCGTGGTGTGTATGGAGCGCACGAACGCGCGCTATCTCACGCACGAGCAGATCCCCGACGAGCTGGATTTCGCGTCCGTGGACGTGTCGTTTATCTCGCTCAAGCTCATTCTGCCCGCGCTCGCGGGGCTTCTGAAGCCGGACGGCCACGCCGTCTGCCTCGTCAAGCCGCAGTTCGAGGCAGGACGGGAAAAGGTCGGCAAAAAGGGCGTCGTGCGCGATCCCGCCGTGCATCTGGAGGTGCTCGAGCACTTTCTGGAGCACGCAAAGGAAAGTCGCTTTACCGTCCTTGGCCTGACGTACTCTCCCATTCGCGGCCCCGAGGGGAACATTGAATATCTCGGCTATCTCCGTGCGGAGGAGGAGCCGCCGGTCCATGACCTGAAGGCTCTGGTCGAGGCGTCCCACGCGGCGCTGGAGGAAAAGAAAGGCGAAAACGATGCTTAAAAAGGTAATACTTTGTCCAAACCCCTACCGCGACCATGAGCTGACCGTCGCCAAGGAGGCCAAGCGCATTCTCGACAGCGTTCACTGTCCGAACGTCGTGTGCGTGCCGTTCCGCAACGAGGAGAAGCCCGGGGCTACGGGCCTCGATATCCGTCCGCTCCAGCAGGAGCTGCGCGGCGCGGACATGATCATCGCCTTCGGCGGCGACGGCACGATCCTGCACCTTTCCAAGACCGCAGCGCACCGCGACATTCCGGTGCTCGGCGTGAACCTCGGCTCGCTCGGCTTCATGGCGGAGCTGGAGCAGAAGGAGCTTGCCGCCTCGGCGAGCTGATGGACGAAAAATACACGGTCGAGAGCCGCATGATGCTCGACGTCAGCGTGGTGCGCGAGGGGCGCGTCATCTACTCCAACCTTGCGCTCAACGAGGCGGTCGTGACCCGCGGAGCGGTGTCCCGCGTGATCCGGCTCCACATTCGGACCGAGCAGGGACGGCTGCTCGATGTGACGGGCGACGGCGTGATCGTCGCGAGCCCGACCGGCTCCACGGCCTATTCGCTCTCGGCGGGCGGGCCGGTCGTCGAGCCCACGGCGCGCAACCTCATCGTCAGTCCGATCTGCGCGCACAGCGTGCACGCCAACTCCTATGTGCTCTCGCCGGAGCGCACCGTCACCGTGCAGACGGAAAAACCGGCTACAAGCCGATCTTTTCTCCGCCGACGGCGGGCGGGCGTTCTCGCTGCGCAACGGCGACGCCGTGGAGATCCGGCGCTCAAAATATGAAACAAAGCTCGTAAGGCTTTCCAATAAGAGCTTTTGCGATATCCTGCAAAAAAAGATGTTGATGGGAGTGTTGGGACATGAAGAATAACCGACAGGAGAAAATTCTGGCCATCATTGAGGCCGAGCCGATCGAAACACAGGAGCAGCTTCTCTCGAAGCTGCAGGAGCAGGGCATTGAGAGCACGCAGGCGACCATCTCGCGCGACATCAAGCAGCTCCACCTCATCAAGGAGCCGGTCGGCGGCGGGCGCTACCGCTACGCCGTGAGCGCGCAGAAGATCAAGCTCAACTTTGCCGGCAGATTACAGGTCATCCTGCGCGAGAGCATCCTCAGCGCCGACCGCGCGCAGAACCTCGTCGTGGTGAAGATGATGCCGGGCCTCGGCCCCGCGGCAGGCTCCGCCTTCGACGGCATGGAGATCCCCGCTATCGTCGGCACGGTCAGCGGCGACGACACGGTGCTCGTCGTGCTGCGCGACGAGCAGAGCGCGGCGGAATTCTGCACCGAGCTGACCGCCATGATCAAGTAAGAAGGGGAGAAGGCCGCAATGCTTCAGCTTCTCCACATCGAAAACATCGCCGTCATTGAGCGCGCGGACATCTCGTTCCGCGCGGGCTTCAACGCGCTCACCGGTGAGACCGGCGCGGGCAAGTCCATCGTCATCGACTCGCTCGGCGCGGTGCTCGGCGCGCGCACCTCGCGCGACCTGATCCGCACGGGCGCGGCCAAGGCCTTCGTCAGCGCGGAATTTGACGGCGTGGACGCCTCGCTTCCTGTGCTCGCCGCGCTCGGCGTCGAGCCGGAGGACGGCGTGCTGCTGCTCCAGCGCGACATCTATGCCGACGGCAAGAACATCTGCCGCGCGAACGGACGGCCCATCACGGTCGCGCAGCTGCGCGCGTTGGGGACAAGCCTTTTGAATATCCACGGCCAGCACGAGGGCACGCAGCTGCTCGACGAGGAGCAGCACGGCGCGTACCTCGACCGCTTCGCCCGGCTCGACGGCCTGCCGGAAGCCTATACCGAGCGTTATCAGGCGGCGCGTGAGACCCGGCGGCAGATCGAGGCGCTTGAAATGGACGAGACGGAAAAAGGCCCGCCGCGTCGACACGCTGCGCCATCAGATCGCCGAGCTGGAGCGCGCGGAGCTGCGCGACGGCGAGGAGGGAGGAGCTTCTTGCGCGGCGCGAGCGCTGCGCAATGCCGAAAAGTTCATGGACGCCTTCGCCGCGGCGGACTACGCCCTCTCCGGCGGGGGACGACGGCCTCGGCGCGGCGAGCCAGCTCAGGAACGCGGAGAACGCGCTCCACAGTGTGCGCGCCCTCGGCGCTCGCTTCTCCGAGCTGTGCGAGCGGCTGGAGAGCCTGTATTCCGACGTTTACGATCTCGCCGAAACGGTGCGCGACCTGAGAAGTGAGATGGACTTTTCCCCGCAGGAACTCGACGCGGTGGAAAGCCGCGCCGACCAGCTCTACCGCCTCAAGAAAAAGTACGGCGCGACGGTCGGCGAGATGCTCGATTACCTCGAGCGCAGTAAAAAGGAGCTTGACGAGATCGAATACGCGGACGATCGCATCGTGCAGCTTCAGGGGACGCTTGCCAAGCAGGAAAAAGGAAATGCTCGCCGCGGCGCGCACGCTTTCCGATGCGCGCAAGGCTGCGGCAAAAGCGCTCGAGGAGCGCATTCTGCGGGGAGCTGCGCGAGCTGGACATGAACAAGGTCCGCTTTTCCATCGACTTTACAGAGCATGAGCCGGACGCGACGGGCATCGACACGGTGCGCTTCCTCATGAGCGCGAACGCGGGCGAGGACCTCAAGCCCATCCACAAGATCGCCTCGGGCGGCGAGCTCGCGCGCATCATGCTCGCGCTCAAAAACGTGCTCGCCGAGCAGGATCATGTGATGACGATGGTCTTCGACGAGGTGGATACCGGCGTCTCAGGCCGCGCGGCCCAGCGCGTGGCGGAGAAGATGGCGAAGCCTCGCGCAGGCGTCAGGTGCTCTGCGTGACGCATCTGCCACAGCTCGCCGCGATGGCGGACACGCACTTTTCCGTCGAGAAGGGCGAGGAGAACGGACGCACCTTCACGCGCGTCGTGGAGCTTGGACCGCGCACAGCGCTGCGCGGAGCTTGCGCGGCTGACCGGCGGCGCGGCGGCGACCGAAACGCAGCTGCGCGGCGCGGAGGAGCTGCTGAGCGCGGCGGACGCGTTCCGCAGCGCGCTGTGAATTCTTCGTTTTGATTCGCTTTAACGTAAAAAAGAATTGCATTTTTTCGCCGTATGGCATTACAATATCAGTTGATTTGCTGATCTGAAAAAAGGAGAACCGCTGCTGATGGACCAGTACGCGCAGCGCATCACGCGGGACTATCCCGTGCGGCGCAAGGCACAGGAAAAAGAAAATATGCGCACCCACCTCATGGGGCAGCTGCGCGCTCGGCTACGACGCAAAGCTCAACGACTGCGGCAAGGCGGTGAACGTCATCGCGGGCGATCCCGAGCGGGCGAGCATCCTCTATGCCGCGCACTACGATACGCCGCTGCGCGAGCCGCTGCCGGCGATCCTCTGCCCGACGCGGCCGGTGACCTATCTGCTCTATCAGGCGCTCACGCCCGTGCTGGCGCTGGTGCTCTGCTTCGCGGTCTCCCCTCGGCGTGACCTTCGCGCTGAGCCTTCGAACCTGACGCTGCCGCTCTTTCTTCGTGCTGCTGATCGGCGCGCTGGCGTATCTCAAATACGGACCGTCGGAGAAGAACAATGTCAACGCCAACACCTCCTGGCGTGGCGGCGCTGCTCCGCACCGCCGAGCAGCTCACGCCGCGCTACCGCAACGACGTCTGCTTCCTCTTTCTGGACGGCGGCAGCGACAATATGCGGGGCGCCAAGGGCTTCCGCAAGCGCTATCCGAGCGCCAAGGAAAAGCCCGTCCTCTGCCTCGACTGCGTGGGCAGCGGGACGAGCTGCTGATCCTGCCGGGCAAGGGCGCCCGCTGGAACGGCGAGCTGCTCGACGCGATCAATTCGAGCTTTGAAAACTCCGAGCGCAAGACCTGCTACGATAAGGTGGACGGTCTCGTGCATTTCCCCGGCGACCAGCGCGCCTTCAGGCAGGGCGTCGCGGTCTGCGCGGTGCGCCGCGTCCCCGGCTTTCGGGCGTTTCATCTGCCCGACGGGGAAGGATAACCGCATCGACGATGAAAATTTAGAGCTTCTCAGCCGCGGTCTCGTGAAATTGGCGGCGGCTTACCAAATCAAAAGTGACAGGGAGAAATATACAATGGGTATTTATGAAGAGCTGCAGGCGCGGCCTGATCGCGCAGGTCACGAACGAACCGGAGATCCGCGAGATGATCAACGCCGGGAAGGCGACCTTATATTGGCTTTGACCCGACGGCGGATTCGCTGCACGTCGGCCACTTTATGGCGCTGTGCCTGATGAAGCGCCTGCAGATGGCGGGCAACCGGCCCGTCGTCCTCGTCGGCGGCGGCACAGGCTACATCGGCGACCCTCCGGACGCAGCGATATGCGAAGCATGATGACGCCGGAGATCATCCAGCACAACTGCGACTGCTTCAAAAAGCAGATGGAGCGCTTCATCGACTTCGGTGAAGGCAAGGCCATTATGGTGAACAACGCCGATTGGCTCTTAAAGCTCAATTACATCGAGCTGCTGCGGGATGGGCGCCTGCTTCAGCGTCAACAATATGCTCCGTGCCGAGTGCTACAAGCAGCGTATGGAAAGGGCCTCTCCTTCCTGGAGTTCAACTACATGATCATGCAGTCCTACGACTTTCTATTACCTCTTCCAGCACTACGGCTGCAATATGCAGTTCGGCGGCGACGACCAGTGGAGCAATATGCTCGGCGGCACGGAGCTGATCCGCAGGAAGCTGGGCAAGGACGCCCATGCCATGACCATCACACTGCTGATGAACAGCGAGGGCAAGAAGATGGGCAGGAGGCCAACCCATCGAGCTGTTTTCTCAACAACATCGGGTTGGCGTGCCGACCACCGGCATCGCGGATGCCGACTTTGAAAACGGCGGCATCATCCTCTCACCGCGGCGAAGGCAGGATACCGCCCGAGCCGCGGCAGGCCAGGTCAAGGGCGGCAGGCGAGAAGAAGGTCGTCGAGCATAGTTCGCCGGCGGCCTTGCCGAAAGCGGCAGGTGATGGACATGGTCAGGCGGCTTTTGAAGCTCAAGGCCGTCCCGCGTCCCGACGACGCGGCGGACGCGCGGTCATCGCCCTGGCGATCTGCCACGCGCGCAGCGCGACCATCGCGGTCGCTGCTCGCGCGCGCACAAAATCCGGTCAAGCAAACCGTCTAAGGAGGACGCTCCATGTTCTATTATCTCGAGGGCAGGTCGCGCACGTCGAGCCCTCACCTCGCGGTCATCGACTGCGGCGGCGTGGGCTACGCCTGCCGCACAACGAACCACACCATCCGTCAGCTCAAGAAGGGTGAAGTCAAACGGCTTTACACCTACTTGAACGTGGGCGACGGCATTTTTGAGCTCTACGGCTTCGCCACCGAGCAGGAGCTCAATAGCTTCAAGCTGCTCATCGGCGTTTCCGGCGTGGGGCCGAAGGCGGCGCTTGCCATCCTCTCTGTCGGCACACCGGGCATCTGACGATGGCGGTCATCACCGGCGACGAAAAGGCGCTGACCGCCGCGCCCGGCGTCGGAAAAAAAGCTCGCCCAGCGCATCCTTCTGGAATTGAAGGACAAGATCGCCAAAGGAAACGCAGGAGATCGGCCTGCCGGCCTCGGCCGGCGGTGCGGCGCTCGGCAGCGGGAGCAAGGCGGCGGGAGGCCGCTGCGGCGCTCGCGGTGCTCGGCTACACGCAGCAGGACATTTCCGCGGCGCTCAAGGGCGTGGATGTGGAGAATCTGCCGCTCGAGGAGATCATGCGCCAGAGCCTGAAAAAATGGTGAAGTAAAGAAGGTGAACGCGGAATGAACGAAAACACAAAAAAAGCTGTTAAGAACGGCATTACCTTTGGAACCTGCCTTGCAATGGTTATTTCCTATACGTCATGGAACAGCGTTGGATGGGCGATTTTCACGGATTGCTGAGCTGGCTGTATGTGATTTATTTTGTGGTCACGTACTGATGATTCTTCTGCAAAGCGTGAAAAGGAGTGTGAGCACTTGAGCATTGATTTCGGGACCGACATTTATGAAGAGCCCATCGTGGCCAAGACCTTCCTGAGCGAGGACGCGCAGGAGGGCTCGCTGCGCCCGAAAACGCTCCGCGAATACATCGGGCAGGAGAAGGCCAAGGGCAACCTTGCCGTCTTCATCGAGGCGGCAAAGCGGCGCAATGAGTCGCTCGACCACGTTCTGCTTCACGGCCCGCCGGGCCTCGGCAACACGACGCTCGCCGGCATCATCGCCAACGAGATGGGCGTCAACATCCGCATCACCTCCGGTCCCGCCATCGAAAAGGCGGGCGACCTCGCCGCGCTGCTTTCACAAATCTGAGCGAGAATGACATTCTCTTTGTCGATGAGATACACCGGCTCAACCGTTCGTACGAGGAGATACTCTATCCCGCGATGGAGGACTTCGCCATCGACATCATCATCGGCAAGGGACCTTCCGCGAACTCCATTCGGCTCGATCTGCCGAAATTTACGCTCATCGGCGCGACAACACGTTCAGGCCAGCTTTCCGCACCGCTGCGCGACCGCTTCGGCGTCATTCTCCGTCTGGAGCTGTATACGCCGGAGGAGCTTGGCGAAGATCGTCACGCGCTCGGCGGGCATCCTGAACGTTTCCATCGCCCCCGAGGGCGCGATGGAGATCGCGCGCCGCTCGCGCGGCACGCCGCGCATCGCCAACCGGATGCTCCGCCGCGTGCGCGATTTTGCCGAGGTCAGGGCCGACGGCGTCATCACGCGCGAGGTGGCGGACGAGGCGCTGCGCGCGTTGGAGATCGACCGGCTCGGTCTCGACCCCATCGACTACCGGATGCTGCGCGCCATCATTGAGAACTACGGCGGCGGCCCGGTCGGCATCGACACGCTCGCCGCGACCATCGGCGAGGAGTCCGTGACGCTTGGGACGTTTACGAGCCGTACCTCATGCAGCTCGGCTTCCTCACGCGCACGCCGCGCGGCCGCTGCGTAACGCGCAAGGCGTATGAGCATCTCGGCCTGAGCGTTCCCGCGTCTTGCGGACGAGGCGGAGCAGCTCAGCTTAAACTGAATCAATAAGGAGACTTTCATCTATGGGCAAGCTATTTGGCACCGACGGCATCCGCGGAATCGTGGGCGAGAATCTGACCGTCGAGCTGGCGTTCCACACCGGTCAGGCCATCGCCGCCGTTTTGAAGGAGGAGAAGGGGAGAGCGCCCCTCATCACCATCGGCAAGGACACGCGCATTTCCTCCGATATGCTCGAATCCGCGCTCATCTGCGGCATCTGCTCCGTCGGCGGCGACGTGATGCCCTTCGGCGTGCTGCCGACTCCGGCGGTTGCGTACCTGACGGTTCTCAAGGGCGCGGACGCGGGCATCGTCATCTCCGCGAGCCACAACCCCTTCGAGCACAACGGCATCAAGGTCTTTAACGAAAAAGGGCTACAAGCTGCCCGACGCGACGGAGGCGAAGATCGAGGAAAGATCCTCTCCGGCGAGACCATTCCCGTCGCCACGCGCGGCGAGATCGGCGTGCTGCACCACGGTCTCAAGCAGTCGAAGCTCGAGTACATCCACCACCTGACCACCACCATCGACTCCGACCTCTCCGGTCTGCGCGTGCTGGTGGACTGCGCCAACGGCGCGGCGAGCGCCACCGCGCCCGAGCTGTTTGCCGGACGCTTCAAGTGCTATGCCGATTTCATCCACCGCGAGCCGAACGGCACGAACATCAACGACCGCTGCGGCTCCACACACCTCGAAAGCCTCGGCCAGCGCGTCGTGGCGGGGAAGTACGACGTTGGCGTGGCCTTCGACGGCGACGCCGACCGCTGCCTGATGGTCGACGAGCTGGGCCATGAGATCGACGGCGACAAGATCATGGCGGTCTGCGGAGCCTATATGAAGCGCAACGGCAGGCTCACCGGCAACACCATCGTCGCCACCGTCATGTCGAACCTCGGCCTGCATGAGTTCTGCCGGAACCACGGCATCGACCTCGTCTGCACCAACGTCGGCGACCGCAATGTGCTCGAAAAGATGGTGGAGTGCTGCTACGCCTCGGCGGCGAGCAGTCGGGGCCACATGATCTTCACCGACTACGCCACCACCGGCGACGGTCAGCTCTCCGCGCTCCAGTTCCTGCAGGATCCTCGCGCTCTCCGGCAAGAGCGCGTCCGTGCTCACCCCGACTGCCCGCAGTACCCGCAGGTGCTGCTGAACGTCGTCGTCAGCCACGACCGCGGCGTGAAGGAGGCCATCATGGCGAGCGATGCGCTCTCCAAGACCGCCGTCGCGGACGAGGAGAAGTTCCTGCGCGGCGAGGGCCGCATCCTCGTGCGCCCCTCCGGCACCGAGGCGCTCATCCGCGTGATGGTCGAGGCTAAGACCGAAAGCGCAGCTGGTCGCCGAGCGGTTGGTGAAGGTCATTCGATCGGTCTGATCTCGTATTTGTCGGTGAGCGGGTCAAATGAAAAAATATCTTGTTGCCCAAATCTTTTTTCAGTTTACGTAAATGACTTGACAAATTCTTTTTAGTGAAAAGGTATAATGCAGTATGGTAAATGTGGCAGGGATCTGGCGGCGCCCCCGATGGAGCTGTCGGACGAGGCGCTCTGCCGCCGCGCTGCCGACGGCAGCCGCGAGGCGGAGGAAGCGTTGTCCGGCGCTATTCCGGGTGGCTCGTGCGCGCGCCCGCTACTTTCTGGCGGGCGGAGACAGCGAGGACCTGATGCAGGAGGGGATGTTCGGGCTCATCCGGCCATTCGCGAGTACGACCGGCGACAAAGGCCGCGTCCTTCCGGACCTTTGCCGAGGTGTGCATCCGCAACCGCCTCATTTCCGCGTTCGCGCGGCCTCGGCGACAAGCATTCACCGCTCAACCAGTCCGTTCCCTTGGATACCCCTTTCTTTGATGGCAAATTCCTATCCGCTCGGCGTCTGCGCGCCTCCTCCGCCGATCCGGAGGAGCTTATCATCGACACGCGACCGCGTGGCCGAGGCTGCTTGAGAGCACCCGAAAGCAGTTGTCCGAGTTCGAGGCAAGATCTTAGGGTTGTATCTGGACGGTCTTACCTGCCAGGAGATCGCAAAGGCGGTAGGGAAGTCCCCCAAGTCTGTGGACAACGCCGTGCAGCGCGTTAGGCGCAAGGTGGCTCGGCAACTTTCATCAGGCGATATCAGCAAGCGCTGAACGCATATATTTTCTTTATCTCGAAGAGAGGGTAAACATCATGTACGAAGACAAGACGTTAGTGTGCAAAGAGTGCGGCAACGAGTTCGTGTTCACCGCCGGTGAGCAGGAGTTCTACGCAGAGCGCGGCTTCCAGAACGAGCCCAGCGCTGCAAGGCTTGCCGTGACGCTCGCAAGAACGCTACCCGTGGCCCCCGTGAGTTCTTCACCGCTACCTGCGCACGTTGCGGCGGCGAGGCGAAGGTTCCCTTCGAACCCAAGACCGATCGTCCCGTGTATTGCAGCGACTGCTTCGCTAAGATGCGTGAGAACGGCTGATCAGCCAGACTGACATATGAAAGCGGGACCGTCTCCGGACGGTCGCATTTTATATGCCCAGCCCGATTCCGGTCGTCCGCATCCGTATCGTGGTTTCACAGGCTGTTCATGATTTTTTCCTATTGAAAAAACGCGGAAAAATGGATATAAACGATCTCCGAAATTCAAACGGAGGTTTTTCAAAATGGTTGAGATCAAAAAGACACCATCATCGGTGATATTCTGGATGTTGCCCCTCAGACCGCGCCGATCTTCTTCGGCATCGGGATGCACTGCCTCGGCTGCCCCGCGTCCCGCGGCGAGACCGTAGAGGAGGCCTGCGCCGTGCACGGCGTGGACGTGGACAAGCTCCTTGCGCTCGTGAACGAGGAAGCGAACAAGCCCGCCGAGGAAAACCGGACAGGACCGGAACGGGCGCATACGCTCGTATGCGCCTTTTCTGCTGCAAAGGAGGTCGCGCCGTGACAAGAATCGCATTCAGCCGCGGCTGCGCGCTGCTCGCGTCGCTCGTGCCGCAGGGGCTGTGCTCGCCGACGTCGGCACCGACCACGGCTACATACCGGTCTGCCTGCGGCAGGAGAGGCGCGACCTGCGCCATCGCGTCCGACATCGGGCGGGAGCCGCTGGAACACGCCCGCCGCACCGCGGAGGAATACGGACACAGGGGCATCGACCTTCCGGCTCTGTGACGGCCTGTCCGGCATCGAGCCGGAGGAGTGCGACACCGTCCTCATTGCCGGCATGGGCGGCGAGACCATCCTGGGGCATCCTCGCCGCGGCGCCGTGGACGGCGACGGGCGGCACACGCTGCTGCTCCAGCCGCAGACGAAGATCGAGGAGCTGCGGCTCCGGCTGGCTGCGGAGAACGGCTACCGCCGTCACGCGCGAGCACCTTGTGCGCGACAAGGGAAAGCTCTACGTCGATGATGTCCGTCACCGGTGGCCCCTCCGGTGAGGCCTCGGTGCGGAGCGGTACGGCGGCTTCTGTCTGGAGAACGACCCTCTGTATGGCCGTGTATCTGGAGCAGCAGCTGCGGCGGCTTGCGCTGCCGGATGGAGGGCCTGCGGCAGTCGGGACAGCGGCGAAGCGGACGGCTTTGGCGGCGCTGGCGGATATTCTGGAAGAAAAGAAGGAAGTGGCAGCGTGGTAACGGTCAATGATGTAACACAGATGATGTTCCGGTGGCTCCCAAACCGGAGCTGGCCATGGACTGGGATAATGTGGGTCTGCTGGTGGGCGGGGCGACCGGGAGGTCCACCGGGTGCTGGTGGCGCTGGATGTGTCTCCGGACGTAGCGGCAGAGGCAGCAGAGACGGGGACCGACCTGATCGTGTCCCACCACCCGGTGATGAACATCCGCTGGCACGCCCAGCAGATGCAGACGCCCGGGAGGACTACCCGGCATGGGCGGGCTGCTGACGGAGTTGGTGCGGGATATCTCCGCCGTGTGTATGCACACCAATCTGGATGCGGCGGAGGGCGGTGTCAACGACTGTCTGGCCGCACGCTGGGTCTGCAGGATACAAAACCGCTGAATGAGGAAAAAATCGGGCGGATCGGCACACTTTCTTGTGAAAACCCCTTGAACAGTTCCTATCAGATGTGGTAGAATTATTAAGTTGCAATGGACTGCGATACAGAGACGGCGGCCGGCCCGTTCACAGGGTGGCCGTGGGCGGCGGAGCGTGTGGGGAATACATCCCTCAGGCCATCGCTCAGGGCTGCGACACCTTTGTGACGGCCGACCTGCGGTACAATGACTTTCTGGATACGCAGGGGCTGAATCTCATCGATGCAGGACACTTCCCCACGGAGGATGTGGTGTGTCAGGAGATCGTCCGTCGGCGCGGAGACGTTCCCGGAGCTGGAGGTCACAAAGTCCGCCGTACATGGCGACGCAGTTAAATTTTACATGAGATAAGGAGAGAACGATACTATGTCCGGACATTCCAAGTGGCATAATATCCAAAAAACCAAGGGCGCGGCAGACGCCAAGCGTGCGCGGCGTTCACCAAGATCGCTAAGGAGATCATCGTCGCCGTCAAGCAGGGCGGCAGCGGCGATCCCAACAATAACTCCCGTCTGGCGACTGTGATTGCCAAGGCCAAGGCCGCCAATATGCCCAACGACAACATCAAGCGTACCATCGACAAGGCACTGGGCGCCGGAAACACCGATAACTACGAGTCCGTCACCTACGAGGGCTATGCCCCCGGTGCGGTGTGGCCGTGATCGTGGAGGCCCTGACCGATAATCGTCAGCGCACCGCCCCGGAGATCCGCCATTACTTCGATAAGTTCGGCAAGGGCATGGGCGCTCAGGGCTGCGTATCCTGGTCCTTCGACCGCAAGGGTGTCATTGTCATCGACAATGAGGATGGCGACTGGATGAGGATACCGTCATGATGGATGCGCTCGAGGCCGGGGCCGAGGACTTCACCGCCGACGGTCCCGTGTTTGAGATCACCACCGATCCCGACGCCTTCAACGACGTCATCGCCGCGCTGGAGGCCAAGGGCTACACCTTTGCCAGCGCCGAGATGGTCATCCCGCAGACCTACGTCGACCATGACCGAGCGAGGATGACGTGAAGAACATGAACAAGCTCATCGATATGCTGGAGGACAACGAGGACGTGCAGAACACCTACCACAACTGGGAGACCGAGGACTGGGCCCCCATAGAAATAACGAAAAAGACCGACGGCACGCCGTCGGTCTTTCCATATTCGTGCGAGCAAGACTGTAAGCCGGGTTCTGTATCTGGCAGTCATCTATCTAGGCGCCGCGTTGCCGCGGCGCTCCAGCCACCCCGGGAGCGGTCGGGCCGACCCTGGGGCGCGAAGCCCCTGCTCCCATACCGGTGTTGCTCCGGATAGAGTTTACAGCGTCGGACACTCTCGAGCCGACGGGTGCGCTCTTACCGCACCTTTCCACCTTTTTCCCATATTGCTACGGGTAGTCTATTTCTGTTGCACTTTTCCTCAGATCGCTCTGGGCGGGCGTTACCCGTTATCCTTGCCCCTGTGGAGCCCGGACTTTCCTCACAGCAAGCCTTTCGGCTTTGCCGCGCGACCGCCTGTCTTACTCGCGCGTCCTTATTGTAAAGGACGAAGCGGCAAAGTCAAGAAACAAAAAATTTGTGCAGGGAAATCGTTGATAAAATACGGCAGGCGCGGTATAATTTTATATATTGCGAATGTTCAGAGGGAGTATTTGTGTATGACGCTGCACGAATATCTGCAAGGCATGAAGGGAAAGACCGCCGCGGTCATCGGCCTTGGCGTGAGCAACCGTCCGCTCGTGGAGCTGATGGCGCGGAACGGTGTGAAGGTCATCGCCTGCGACAGGAAAGCGCGCGGCGCTTGGCCGGGCGCGGCGGCGCACTATGAGGCGCTCGGCGCGGTGCTGCACCTCGGCGAGGGTTATCTGCGCGATCTGGACGCGGACGTCGTCTTCCGCACGCCCGGGATGCGGCCCGACGTGCCGGCTGCTGGAGGCGAAGGCGCACGGCGCGGTCATCACGAGCGAGATGGAGGCGTTCTTCGCCGTCTGTCCGTGTCCCATTCTCGGCGTGACCGGCAGCGACGGCAAGACCACCACCGCGAGCGTCATTGCCGAGCTTTCAAGGCCGAGGGACGGCGCGTGTGGCCGGCGGCAACATCGGCCGTCCGCTGCTCGCGGACGCGGAGCAGATGACGCCGGACGATCTTGCGGTGCTGGAGCTTTCGTCGTTCCAGCTGATGGATATGCCGTACTCGCCGCAGGTCGCGGTGCTGACGAACCTTGCGCCGAACCATCTCGACGTACACCGCGACATGGCGGAGTACATCGCGTCCAAGGAAAATATTTACCTGCACCAGAGCGCGCGGGACACCGCCATCTTCAACGCCGACAACGCCATCACGCGCGATCTGAGCGGCAAGGCGGTCGGACGTGCGCGTCTGTTCTCGCGGCAGGACCGGAGGTCGCCGACGGCGCGTTCGTGCGCGGCGGCGCGATCTGGCTGCGCGATGCGGCAGGGGGAGCGCGGGTCCTGCCGCTGGCGGACATCCGCCTTCCCGGCTGGCACAATGTGGAAAACTATATGGCGGCGCTCCTTGCCGTGGACGGACTTGTGCGCGATGAGACCGTCCGCCGCGTCGCGCGGGAGTTTGCCGGTGTGGAGCACCGCATCGAGTTCGTGCGCGAGCTGCACGGCGTCCGCTATTACAACGATTCCATCGCCACCAGTCCCACGCGCACCATCGCAGGGCTGCGCGCCTTCCCACAAGGTCGTGCTGATCGCGGGCGGGTATGACAAGCACATTCCCTTTGCACCCCTTGCGCCCGAGGTGGTCGAGCACGTCAAGACGCTCATCCTCTGCGGCGCGACCGCCGACGCCATCGAGCGCGCGGTGGTGGAGAGCGAAGCCTATGAGACCCGCAGCCGAGCGGCCGCGGATCGTCCGCTGCAGGACCTGCGGGAGGCGGTGGACGCCGCCTACTTCTGCGCCGAGAGCGGCGATGTGGTGACGCTCTCGCCCGCCTGCGCCGCCTTCGACTGCTACGCGAACTTTATGGAGCGCGGCAGGGCCTACAAGGAAATGGTGAAAAAAGCTCGGCGAATAGGGAAAAGCCGTAGGCGCATAGATTCTCCCGAAAGGGGAACGCCCATGCGCCGCTATATGCGCCGCGGCATGACGGGGCGGGAGAAACGGCGGCTGCTGCTTTTCCTTGTCTGCGCCGCGCTCATCGCGCTCGCCGTCACCGCGATGACGCAGCTTCGGCCCATTCTCACGAGCCTTGCCACCGCGCGTCTCGAACGCCGTCACGCGCGTCGTGAACACCTCGGTGAACGAAACGCTCTACGACGCCGGTGTGACTACGACCGCCTGATCTCGCTGGAAAAGGACAACGAGGGACACATCACGGCGGTCAAGAGCAACATGGCGGAGTTCAACCGATTGCAGTCCGCCGTGCTCGCGGACGTGCTGCAAAGGCTCTCGGAGGTCTCCACGCGCGAGCTGGCCATCCCGCTCGGGGAGCCTGACCGGCTCGCCGCTGCTCGCGGGCCGCGGGCCGCTCCTGCACATCAAAATGCAGTCGGTCGGCTCGTCCTCGGCGCACTTTGAGAATGCCTTCGCCTCCGCGGGCATCAACCAGACGCGCCACGAGATCCGGCTGGTGGTGGACGTGGTGAGCGTCCTGCTGCCGGGCTTTTCGACCGTCACCAAGGTCACCAACCGCTGCGCCGTCGCCGAGACGGTCATCGTCGGCTCCGTGCCGGATACCTACACCTACGCGCTTCGACACACGCGAGGATATGTCCTCCACCGCCGAGGACTTCATTATGAACAACGCCGGATAAAAGGGGAGAACGCCACCAGCTCGGCGAGACCCGCTATGAGCTGCCGTATGATATCGACGGAGCTGTCATGAAGCTCAACAGTCTGGCCGGGCGTGAGCGGCTCGGCAGCACGGCAAAGTTCCCGCGCTGGGCCGCGGCCTTCAAATATCCGCCGGAGATCAAGGAGACCGTGCTGCAGGATATCGTCGTGCAGGTGGGGCGCACGGGCGTGCTGACCCCGCGGGCAATCGTGGCCCCGGTCCATCTCGCCGGGACGACCGTCACCGCCGCGACGCTCCACAACCAGGACTTTATCACCGACAAGGATATCCGCATCGGCGACACCGTCAGGATCCGCAAGGCAGGGGAGATCATCCCGGAGATCCTGGAGGTCGTTCCCGCAAAGCGTCCGGCAGACGCCGTGCCGTACCGCCTGCCGGACCGCTGCCCCGTCTGCGGCGCGCCGGTCGTGCGCGATGAGGACGGCGCTGCCCTGCGCTGCACGGGCGCGGAGTGCCCGGCACAGCTGTCCAGAAATCTGGCGCACTTCGTCTCGCGCGAGGCCATGAACATCGACGGCCTCGGCAGCGCGATCATCGACCTGCTGATCGAGGAAAAGATGGTCTCCAACCCCGCGGACCTCTACGCGCTGGACTATGCCGCCTTCGCAAAGCTCCCCGGGCAGGGGAAAAAGTCCGCCGCGAACCTCAAAGCCGCCATCGAGGCCAGCAAGCAGAACGATCTGGCCCGACTGCTGTGCGCGCTTGGCATCCGGCAGGTCGGCAGCAAGGCGGCCAAGGTGCTCGCGTCGACGTTCGGGAGTCTCGATGCTCTGCAGCACGCATCGCTGGAGGATCTGACGGCCGTCCCCGATATCGGCGAAACGACGGCGCAGAACATCCTCGATTACTTTGCCAGCCCGCAGTCACAGGACCTGATCGATCGGCTGCGCGCGGCAGGTGTAAACTTTATGTCAACCAACCAGGTGACGGATACGCGCTTTGCGGGCAAGACCTTTGTCCTGACCGGCGCGCTGAGCCTGTTTACGCGCGAGGAGGCGACGGAGAAGACACGGACGCCGCGGGCGGCGGACTGCTGGTGGACGATCTCTGTCATGCGCTGGCAGATGAAGTCCCATGCTATCATCTTCATCGACGATTTTCACCTGCTGACCGACAAGCGCGCCTCGCTGTTCCTCTGTATGCTGGCAAACCGCCTGCCCGCAAATGTACATCTGATCGTTGCCAGCCGGGAGCTCAACCACACGGAGCTGTCCATCTACGCGCACCGCTGCGGTACGGACCTGACCGATGCGCAGGTCGAAACGCTGCTGCATGCGAGCGAGGGGTGGTTCTCGGCCGTATATCTGAACCTGCGCACGCTCTCCGAGCGCGGCGTGCTGCCGAGCCGCCACTCGGACATCTACACCTTTTCCGCCGCCATGATCGATCCGCTCTCGCCGGAACCGCAGCGGGCGTTTCTGGCGGTCATGGGGCTGGCCGATGAATTCACCGTCGAAATGGCGCAGTATATCACAGGCGATGGGGACGCGGGGCAGATCCTCTCTGCATTGACGGAGCAAAACGCCTTTGTCACGCGCCTGCAGGACGGCGTGACCTATCGCTTCCACCACATGATGAAGGAGTGTGCCGAGCGCAACTTTCAGGCGATGCCGGCGGAAACGCAGCAGCGCTATTGGGAGCGCTTCGGTCTGTGGTATGAGCAGCACCGGCAGTATCTCCACGCCCTCGCCGCCTACCGGAAGGGCGGGAGACTATGATGCGGTGCTGCGGGTGATCCAGCAGCGATGCGGGCATCCTGCTGGCATCGCTGAAGCCGGAGGATGTGCTGACGGCGCTGGATAACTGCCCCGCCGAAACGTTGAAGGCCTACCCCTTTGCCATTCTGGTGCTGATGCGCCGGATGTTCACATGGCGGCAGATCCCGAAAATGCTGGAGCTGAAGGCCCTGCTGCTGACGGCCATCAGGGAGCATCCGGAGCTGTCCGAAGAAGAGCGCGGCAACCTGCTGGGGGAGTGCGATCTCATTCTGAGCTTTCTCTGCTATAATGACATCAGTGCCATGAGCCGCCTGCACCGCAGCGCCAGCGCGCAGATGTCCCGCCCCGCCATCAGCATTCCAGTCGAGCGGCGGCTGGACATTCGGCTCACCATCGGTTCTGATGATGTTTCACCGTACGCCGGGGCAGCTGGGCGCGGAGCTCGACGCCATGAACGCCTGCATGCCGCACTACTACCGGCTCACCAACCAGCACGGGCAGGGCGCGGAGACCATCATGCCGAGGCGCCTTCTGTGCAGGGCCGTTTCACCGACGCGCCATCTGCGCTGGAGCGGGCCGCGCGCCATCGAGGGCAACGGGCAGGAGAATATGGCGCCTGCGACTTCCTCGCGCAGCGCCTTTCTGGGTAGCGCGGAGGTCGCGCTGTGCACCTTTGACGACCGCTCCGCCCGGAGCTGCTGCGGCACCACAACGCCTCGTGGATCAACCTCTGGAGCGCCGTCAGCGCCTACTGCCCGCCCTGTCGGGCGAGACCGAACAAATCCCCGCGAGGTTTTTGCCGAGCACCGCCTGCCACGGTCATTTGCTCGCGCCGGGCAAGCCGATGATCGAGATGATCGAAAATCAGGTGTACCTTGCTCAGGGCGCTTATGCCAAGGTCATCGGCCGCAGCGAGGGACTGCTCGCCCTGTGCGCGAGGATGCACTATGCGCTCGTCGCGCGCGTCGGCCTATGAGCGGCTGGGCAAGCCCAGGGAAGCCGAGACGCTGCTGGCGCAGGCGCTTACCGACGCCGCGCCGGACGGCATCGTGATGCCGTTTGCGGAGAATTACCGCTATCTCAAGCCGCTGCTTGCCGCAGGACCGCAGACCGCGCTCACGGCGCGGGTGCTCGCGCTGGGCGAGGCAGGGGAGCGGCGGCAGGCGAGGACGGTCCGCCCCGCAGCGTTCGCCGCGCTGACGGAGCGGGAATATGCGCTGGTCGGCCTGATGGCACAGCGGCTGACGAACCGGGAGATCGCGGAAAGCTGTTTTCCGAGGGCAGCGTCAAGCAATATGTAAACCAGATCTATTCCAAGCTCCACATCGAGGGCGACCAGCGCACGAAGCGCAGGCGGCTCGCGGAGCTGCTCGCGCAAAAGGCATGATATCGGGAGGACGTCCGCAGGGACGCCCTCCCATTCCTTTATCGGTCGAAGCTGGGGTTGACGAAGTAGACATTCTTCTCGTCGAGCTTTTTCCTTGGCAAGCCGCAGCCCCTCGCCGAAGCGTACAAGATGGAAATCATAAACCTTCAAATGCGCCATTCGATCTTGATGGAATCGCTGGTCGCATAGATGACACGGATAAGCTGGATCTACCGTCTGTCGCTTATCGTCGAAGCTCAGTTCATCCCACATAGTCAGGTGATTATTGATCTCCGTATAGTCCGCTTTCCTTGTGCAGCTTCCGTTCAGAGATACGCTTCATCAGCTCCTGCTTTTTTCCATCCAGCTCTTTGATGCGCCCGCTGATGTATCGAAACAGGGTATCGTCCGCAGCCGACAGGCGATCCATCAGAGAGCTGATCTCCGTTTCAACTTGCGTAAGTTGAATGTTCAGCGCCGTCAGCTCAGGGTTAACGCGTTTCCTTTTTACAGCTCCTGAGTTTTTGAATTGAGCCATCTTTTTTTTGCATTTCATTATAGATTATTTGCTCAAACTCGTCGGTGTAGATCGTTCCGGGACCCTCGCAGGCTTTGGCGTTCATTTTGTTCGAGCAGAGAAGGTATCTGGAGCGTGTGGTCGAGTAATGCTTATCCACCAAAGCATACCCGCAGGCTCCGCATTTGATTTTTCCTGCCAGCCAAGTATTCTTGGCCTTCTGATACGGCTTGATCTGCTGCGCTTCCAAGCACTTTGCACGGCATTTCAGCCACAGGTCAGAGGAAATAATACCCTTCATGCGGAGCCAGCACCAGATGGTTGCCTTCCAAATTCATTTGCTTGCGTCCGGCAGAGTCCTGTCCCTTGTAGTAGTAGCACCCGTTCGTGCCGATAAACTCGGCAGGGTCGTTTGCCATGATCGCACCTTGGTCACGGTAGAACGCATAAACGGATGGTCCGCACGAACATAGATGGGATTTCGAAGGATGTCTGCAAGGCGTGTGCGTCCCCATGGCTTTCCGTTTTTGAGAATGCCGTGGCTCTGGAAGTAGCGGATGATGTCGCCGTAAGAGCATTCCGGCTTGGAATAAAGCTCATAGATCAAACGCACCTGCTCTGCTTCTTCCGTGTTGATCGTTGATCTCATACATGGAAGTCTTGACACCATCAATGGTCGTCGGGATCAGCCGGAAACCATACGGAACTCTGCCGCCCATATAGAAACTTTTTGGCTGCGGGAGTAGTAGGCATCAGCCACGCGCTTTTGAATAGTTTCTCGTTCCAGTTGTGCGAATACGATGCAGATGTTGAGCATAGCGCGTCCCATCGGGGAAGATGTATCGAATTTCTCTGTTGTGGACACAAACTCGACCTTGTGTGTTCCGAACTGCTCCATCATATTGGAGAAGTCAAGAATGGAACGGCTGATACGGTCCAGCTTGTAAACAACGACCTTGCCGATCACTCCGTTTTCGATGTCGTTCATCATTTCCGCAAAGGCGGGGCGGTCTGTATTCTTCCCGCTGTAGCCTCTGTCGGTATAGACCTTGTACTGTTCACCTCTCATTTCGTATTGGCAGAACTCGATCTGGCTTTCGATGGAAATGCTATCGGCTCTGTCAACGGATTTGTCTTGCGTATATTGCATTCATTTTGTAGCTCCTTTTCTCATAGAAAAGAGCTGCTGACAGGTACATCATACCGCAGCAGCTCCTAAATAGCTATTATTTTCTGTTGTTTTTTCATATTTGATAAAAATCTCGAAAAGGCCCCTTCTTCAATACATCGCCGCTGCTCCATGCACTCTTCAGCGGTAAGCTGCGGGGAGAGGTTTTCAATTCTAATCATGGCTTTTCTGCCGGAAACAAGGTGCGCATCACTGTCGTAAGTGAAGGGGCGGACAATAATAACTATCACCTCCGCGGTGCTAATATTTTATTTGTGGGAAACTCGTCCTATGCAAAAAGAGACAGACTGACTTGGTCTGTCTCTTTCATTGGTATAATTCATGGACAGGTGAACATGATTCCATAACCCACCCATCGTTTGCCCATGTGATTGTTCTTCCTGTTCTTCTTTTGTGCAGCATGTTCGTCGTGCTTTTCTTTTGCCACGATAACCACACCTGTCGCAAGTCCGATCACCGCGCCGAAGTTTTCAGCGGCGATCTTCGCCTCTATGCGCCGCTGTTTTTCCTCGGCGTCCTCGTCCTCGTCCATCAATGTCCCCACGACAGCCAGTCCGGCCACGGCTGGCATCAGAGAAACAGGCTGCGGATCGCCGCCGCGCCATACCAACCCGCCAGTGCCGCCGTGCCAAGGATCAGCACCAGCATGATCCACTTGAGGGCCACCAGCAGGCTGAAATCCGGGAGCCAGTCGATCCACTTGTAGGAATATTTCTCGCTCAGATTCCCAACCCGTTCCAGCAGTCTGTTCATCTCCGTCAGCGATTTCTGAATCTCGACCAGTGTGTTCTGTACCGGCGTCAGGTCGATGTACGGCTTCAGCTCTGGCAGGGCCTTCCGAATTTCCTCCAGCTCCCAGTTTATTCCGTCTGCCTGCCCCGCCAGCTTGCTCATCGCCTGCGGCAGATCGCACTGGATCACAATGGGCTGCATCGGCTGCGGTGTAGCCGCCAATGCGCTGTTCGACTGGTTCATCCGCTTCAATTCCTCCATCGGTTTCCTCTGCTCGATGGAATTTTCTCTGGACGAGCTCTGCCCGTATTCTGAATTCATGCTCCATGACCTCCCTTGCAATACTTTTCTTCGTGTAATTTACTGTCGCGGCACCTCATGCCGTCCGGCGTGGTGTAGGTGATGTATTTGCGCCCACTCTCCCAGCGGACGGCATAGCCCTCGGATGCCATCAGGGAAACGAAGGAGTCCTTGTCGGCGGCGTAGCGCATACACGCGTCTATCGTATTTGCCAGCCGCAGCTTCCAGCTTTGACCCTTCAGAGCCGTGTGATATTCCGCGCCGTTCATGCCGCGGGCCTGCTGCGCGGTCGGCTCAAAGACCGGCAGGCCCATTTCCTGACAGATCACGTCGTTGCGCCGCATTAGCTCTTGCAGTTGCTCTTTCGCCATGTGCAGCTTTTTGCCAGTCTCAAAGTTGACAGAGTTGATGACGCAGTGGGGAATGGATGTGCTCCTCGGTCTACATGGGTGCAGACCAGCACCTCACAGCCGTCAAAGTACTCCGCCAGCCGCCGCGCAGCTTCGTGGGCCTGCCGGGGATCGACCGCCGCGCCCTTGCGGAAAGCTCTGCACCATGTGATAGAACATCACGCCGCCGTTCTTGTGGCAGAGCAGTTTCGTGTTCAGGAAATCGTCGTAGGCGCTCTGCGGCTGGCAGTTGATGCCGCTGACGAGCGGCTTACCCTCCCATGTGGTTTTCTTTCTCCTGCATGACATAGCACATTACGCCGCGCATGGCGGCGCGGGATTGCGTGCCCCGCTTGTAGTTCACGAAATGTACGATGGCCATACGGCTCACCGCCCTTCCATGACTGCCCGCAGGGCGGCGCTGACCTCGGACAGCTCACCGCGCGGCCTTGTCCAAGCTGACGACCTGCACCTTACCCATGTTGGCAAGGATGGTGAGGCGGTTGATGTTGCTGCCGATGCCCTTTGAGCTGGCGGAGCAGTTCCTTCTGTTCGTCGATGACCACGATCCGCTTGCCGAGACAGCAGGCGGTGACATAGTCGCTCATGGACATGTGGGCCTTCGCCGCCAGTGCCCTGATCTTCTCACGGTCAGCGGACGCCATGCGCGTGCTGAATTTGATATCTTTTTTCATGTTTTCTCCAATCTTAGTCCCTAAAGAGTGGGTCAAATGGGCTTCTGCCCGCCGGAGGCAGGGGTAAAAATTTGCAGAAACGCTCAAAGCGATGGGGGGGGCTTTGCCCGCCCAGTGCATTTGGCAGGGCAGCGGCTTCGCCGCAGACCAGACAAATGCGATGCTGGCCACCTCCAACGGAGGTGATAAAACTTCCGTAAAGGAAAATTCTGCGCTTATTGGGAAACAGTATCCTTAGCAGAGAAATTTTCCATTTATAGCAGAGAAACGAAATGTTTCTTCTGCTGGCTTTCAATGGATTTTTCTCCCTGCACACAGTGTTATTTTTGCATTTCTGCATGGGGGGTATCATTACCCTCGGCGTGTGCTTCATGCCGTCGAAACGCTGGGCGCGCAGGGGACACGGTGGCTTAATAAGCTCCTTGCCGTGTACTCGCTCCCCGTCGGCTCTGCGAGCGCACACAAGCGGCTCACAGGGCGAAGCACGGGGCGTTTTCACCGCCTGAGACATCGGCAGGGTCGATAGGGTCAACAGCTTGGGTACCCCAGTGCATCGTCACTTTCGGCACGGCGTAATTCGATAAGCCTCTTTCCGTTGCTGCGTCGCACCACGGCGGAAATACCGATTTTGCTTAGTGCGGCAACGCTTTGCAGGATCAGACGGGATACCTTCTTCGGCGTGATGCCCTCGCTGCCAACAGGGTCGATCTGCGCGGACAGCTCCGTGGGAGTGCCGATAAATTCCGTGCGGTCACGCATCAACTCAGAGAAGAATGACGATCCGGCCGCCCAGCAACTCCGGCTGCGTCCGGCTGTCCGACACCAGTTCCCACACATTTTCCGCGTTGCGCTCCAGCGTCAGTTCCCGGTACTCGATGTCGCGCCCGATGCAGGAGAGCTTTGCCTTACCACTGCCGCGCTTGTCTTCCACCAGCGTGAAGCTGGAATCCACCGCGCCGCTGATGGCCGTTGTGCCGGAGATGCGGCTGAACACATCGTCGGCAAGCTCCTTCCGCAGATGGTGGATCAGCAGAATGGCGATGCCGTGGGCGTCCGCAATGTGCTTCAGCACGGAGAGGTCACGGTAGTCATTTGCGTAGGTGTTGTCATAACCGGCGCCGCGGATCATTTGCAGTGTGTCGATGATGACCAGCACCGTGTCGGGATGCTCAGCGAGGAACGCGCAGAGCTGTTCCTCCAAACCCTTTCCAAAGGGTGCCGCTGTTGGTGGAGAAGTGGACGCTGGCGGGGGCGTCCTCCGTAATCTCGAACAGGCGGTTCTGGATGCGGAGGGTAGAATCCTCCAAGCAGAGGTAGAGCGTGGTGCCCTGCTTCACGCCCATGCCCCAGACGGCTTCGCCCTTCGCCACCGTGACGGCCAGCCACAGCGCCAGCCACGATTTTCCCACCTTTGGAGATCCTGCGAGGATGTGCAATCCTTGAGAGAGCAGTGTGTCCACCACGAAATTCAACGGTGTGAGCGGCTGACTCATCAGCGTTTCTCCGTCGATGGTCAGTAATCGGTTTTCTTTTTTCAATTTTGAATCCTCCTTAAAAAATATTGCTCCCATCGGAACGATGAGAGCAGAAAAAAGCAGAGGGGCGTTACCACGGGACGGCGCGTGGTTTCTTCCCTCTGCTTGTATTGTGGAGGAATTCATGCTATGCTGAGAAAAAGAGCGGACAAATTAAAAATCAGGTAGGACAATTTTTGCGTGGAGGAGGATACACATGGGAGGCAGCGTCATTTTCTACACCTATGGCAGCACCTTGGAGCTGAACGGCCAGCAGTTGACCGCCGGTATGCTGACCGCCGACCTGTTGAATCTATCTCCGGACGAATACATGCGCCTGAAAAAGCGTATGACACAGATCACCGATCTTGCGGAGGAATATGAGCGGAAGTGGGACGTAGCGCTTTGGTGGAAGCTGAATGAGAAGATGGATGCGCTCTGCCAGAAGCTGCGCCGGTATCAGGTGTTTCGCCTGCTGCTGGACGAAGACGAGGACGCTTTCTTCTCTGCCATACGGGAGATCCCGGAACAGTTCAGCGTGTTCCCCGCAGAGGTTCAAGCGCCGACAGCGGAAGCGCAAACGAGACAGTTTGATCGCGTGGCGAACCAATTCTCCCAGCGCGGCGAATATGCTCCCTCGACCTGTTCCATCCGAGTGAGGCGGATTTGGAAAAGGGGAAGACTTTTTATTATGAACTGCTTCGTGCCTTCGGCCCCACCAAGGACGCATGGCGTGGCTACCAGAAGTACCTTGACCGCTACGCGCTGTACCTCCATGACATCCGTGCTTTCAACGAGACCATTCGGAACTTTATTCAGTTCAGCTTGTCCAAACTGGATCATAACAGCCCGGAGGAGTACGCGAAGGCTCTCTACGGTTTCTACAATGATGAGCGCATTGCGGAAAAGCTGATCGTCAATCCCATCCGCAACAACGGCGATTGCTATACGACCCACGACGCCTACGAGCTTTTCTATTCGCCGCGGCAGTTGCCGGACGGCTCTGTCGCTATCTGTCAGGAGCATGTGACAGATAGCTTACAGGCGCTGATGAAGGCCGATTATATGCTGGCGCTGAACAGCGGACACAACATCCGCCGCTGCATCATCTGCGGACGGTATTTTCTGCTCAAGAGCGGCGTCCACGCGTTATACTGCGAAGGGGCGTGTCCCCATGCGCCCGGCTACACCTGCCGGCAGTTCGGCGCGGTGGAGGTGCAGAAGGAGCTGGCGAAGGACATCCCAAAGGTCAAAGTCAAGGTGACCGCTTTTGCCCGCATCACAAAGGATATACAGCGGGGTGCGATCTCACAGGAGGATGCAAGAAAAGCCAAGGACTATGTGCGGGATCTGCTCTATGATGCCCTGCGCGACGCGAATATCTCCGTGGAGGCTTTCGAGCAGCGTATTTCCTCTGAGCGCGTTTACCAGCACTGCGGGATCACCAGAACGGCCAATCCGAGGGGCCGTCCGCCGAAGAAAAAGGCGGGTGAGCAAGCATGACCAACGAGCAACTACTTCGCCAATATTATGACGGCGATGAGGCCGCGCTGGAAAAGCTGTACTATAAAAATATCGGTCTGATCCGCGGAATCGCCAAGGAAACCGCGGCGGAATTCAACTGCCTGATGACGGATCAGCATCATCCGAATCAGTTTTCCGCGTATACGAAAACGATTCTGGACGACCTCTGCGACGAGGGCGCGTTGGAATTCTGACACGGATACAGAGTCGGGAGTATGACGAGAGCCGCGCCGCGCTCACCACCTATCTTTACCCGCATTTGAAGGGGCGCATGACCCGCTGGCTGGAACAGAATATTGGCTGCATGGCACTGAGCAAGGACGAGATGTCTGCTGTCCGGCAGGCGCAGAGGCTGTATCTTGCCGCATGGAAGGATACCAGTGAAATCGCGGAGGAGTTGGGCATTCTCGAGGCTCGTGTCAGCCGATATGTTCGCTACAACACCCATTTCCTTGGCGTGCATGATCTTGTTCCAGTGGGCTATGACGGTGATCCCTATGAGCGGCTAATGCCGGGGCTACTCTCCGCTTCGGCGGAGCAGGCCGTGTACCGCAAAGTCTGCATCGAGCTTCTCCGGGAGCTGTTCGATACCCTGCCGAAGAAGGACAGGGACATTCTTGGCAAGACCTGCGGCGTGTTCGGATACCCGGAGGCAACCTTGAAAAAGATTGGGATGTATCACATGATGAAGGAGTCCGCCGTGGAGAAGGCAAAAAACCGCGCGGTCGAGAAGCTGAGAGAAGCCTATCCCGGCAGCAGACTTCAGGTGTGGAGGACTGTTCATCGTATGTTGCGGAGACCGATCCCGCCGCCGGGGGGATGACAGTGATCTGCGGCGCGACTTCCCGCAGTATGCCCGCGCCTTGGCGGAGGTCTATGGCGTGCTGAACGAAGCCACTTCAGATATGGATCAATTTGCTGAGTAAAAAAAACCTATGCAAACATTTGTACATCCAACTGTGTTATTATCCTATACAAGCCCATCCGCAGATGCTATACTCAAGTAAAGTAAGTGAAAGAAGGGATATGTACCATGCTGACGGAAAAAGCCAACGCCATCTGCCTCTTGGAAGTCCTGAGAGAATACTCCGACGCGGAACACATTCTGCCTATGCGGGAGATCATTGGAAAGATGCAGTCCCTCTACGGCATCAAAATCGACCGCCGCACCGTTTATGGAGCCGTTGCGCTTTTGATCGAGCTCGGGAGGATAACGGCGTGGGCTATTACTTACGGGAACAGGGAATTGGAGCAGTCAGAAGTCCTTCTGCTGACCGACGCGGTATATTCCTTCCCGTTCATCCCTGCAAAGCAGACCGAGCAGCTTGTCCAGAAGTTGCAAAAGCAGCTTAGCGTCTACCAGCGGAAAAAGTATTGCCATCTGACCGTCGCCCGGCAGGGACATAAGACCGGTAACCGGCAGGTTTTTGGAATATTGAGCAGTTGGACGAGGCCATTACACGCAAGAAGAAAGTGACCTTGGATTACTTGCACTACGGATATGACAAACGGCAGCATCCTACGGCGACCTACACTCTCAGCCCCTATGAGATGGTGTACACCAACGAACACTATTACCTTATCTGCGTCCCCGACCACGATCCGCACACGCGGTTGTACCGCATTGACCGCATGGCGGATATTCGGATACTGGGCGAGCCCCGCAGCGAAAAAGCCGGCGCAGAAGCAAGAGGCACAAGATGCCGTTTACGCCTTTGTGGGTGCGCCGGAGTGGGTGGTGCTGCACTGCGACCGCGCCGTGCTGGACGATGTGCTGGACCGCTTTGGTACGGACATACAGATTTTTGAGCGGGACGAGCAGACCTTTACCGCCGTATTGACTACCCCGCCGCGCGGTGCGCTTTTGGGCACTGCAATACCTCTCCTTTGTGGAGGTGGCAGAGCCCGCTTGGCTGCGGCAGGAGATCATTGAGAGCATTGGGCAAAACTGGTATAGCACGGGAGAACGCTAATATGGGAAATCTCATTTCCGAAGAAACCCTTCATAAAAATGGAAGCTGATACATCGTTCCAACAGCTGTCTCAGAAGATGCAAACGCTGAACATTTTTGAGGTCTTGGGTATTACAAATGCCGAGATCCGCCACAGTAATTTCTTGGCATGGCTTTGATCCCAACGGCAATCACGGAATGGGAGATAAGTTTTTGCGGGAGTTTGTCTCAAAGTTAGGGCAAAGAGAAGTGGTCCCCGAAAATGTGACAGTCTGTATTGTGAGGCGTGAGTGGCAGCACATTGACTTGTTGGTTTTATGCCAGAAAGAAAAAATACTTGCTGTGTGTCGAAAATAAAGTGTTCTCTGGAGAACACGATAATCAGCTTCGCCGTTATCGGGACATGCTATTAGAAGAATACCCCGGTTACACCATGTCGTTTGCATTTCTATCTCCGGATGGAATTGCTCCGTTATCGGCAGATGACCAGCAATACTGGCAGCCAGTCAGCTATGCAGATATTTTAGACGCAATCGAAAGTGCGAAAGGCGGTAGTGCTCTTTTGCCGGAAGTAAATATGCTGTTGGATCATTATACAGCAGCTGTCAGGAGGCACATCGTGGGGACGATAACATTAAAAAGCTGTGTCAGGACTTTTATGACAGACACAAAGAAGTGCTCGATACCATTTATGAAAACTGTAAAACCTCGCTCAACCCAATCTGTGAAGTAGCGGAAGATTGGTGTAGAGAAAAAAGCGAACAAGGCGAGTTGATTTTCAGTCCTCAGTGGTCCAATAATACATATACCCGATTTACAACCGAGACCATCCGAAAGTTGTTTCCCAGCACACTAAACCCATCAGTGGCTGGAAAACAACAGATATGGCATTTTATGAAATCATCAAACGCGAAAACTATTTCAAAATCACGCTCTCATTGTGCAGCGACAATCTAACAGATGAGCAACGTGCGGCTTGTGACCGCGTCAGTCAGGCACTGAATCGTCCCGACAGAAAGGAAGATTGGCGATGGAAACGCATCCGGAATTGGCCGCGTCATACAATCGAGTCCGAGCCAAACAGCGAAAACTATAAAGAAGAAATCTATAGATACTTGAATACAAATTGGCGAGAAATACAAAAATTCGAAAATGATTTGCTCAATAAAACAGAGTAATCGCGCGGAACCCTGTACGGACATTTGTACAGGGTGCTGTGCTATTCTATCAGCAGAACAGAAAGCATACGGATAGTGCCGTAGTACGGCGCCAAGAAAGGATGGACAAAATGAAATACACTTCTGCACAGGCAAATAAGCTGCTGAAAAAGCTGAATGACGAATATTCCGCCCTACTGGATAAAGAACAGCGCAGCCGGGATTTCCGCGCGGCGATGGGCGAGGACATTGAATCTGTGCGTCCCGCCTATGATTACGCAAAAACACAGGCGCGTCTTGAAGAACTGGAGGGAACGATCCGCAGACTTAAGCACGCCATCAACCGCTTCAACACGACGCAGGTCGTGGATGGCTTCGGGATTACGATCGACGAGATGCTGGTCTATATTCCGCAGCTGACCAAGCGGAAGAGCAAGCTGCTTGAAATGAAAAGCAGGCTGCCCAAAGAGCGCGTTGAAGAGCAGTACGGCCGGCAGTCGAACATTATCGACTACACCTATACGAACTACGATCTGGCAGCTGTGGAGGCGGACTATGAAAAGACCTCTGATGAACTGTCTCGTGCGCAGCTTGCGCTGGATACTGTAAATCAGCGGGATTCCTTTGAATTCTGTGAATAAACTCTTTCCGTCGCATCGAGCGACCTGCCAAAAAAAAGACCGACAGTTCCGTTTCCCACCTGCGTTTAAGGTCATAGACAGGAAACCGTTATTCTTTTTGTTATCTGTTATGCCCACTTGAGTTTAAGGATGGGCCACCAACATTGATCTGGCACGGTTCTCGACGCGAAAAAGCTTTTCGGGAAACTGAAGTACGGTTATAAGTTCCACACAGAATATGTTCTGCACAAAGTTACGCGGTATTCTCTAAAATCGCAGAGCACCTTGACAGTTTCTACTTTATGGACTTATCATATTAATAAAATCAGCCCTTTGCAGTAGCGTACAACCTAAAGCCAATTTCTTTAGGAGGGACAGCGAGTCGCTGTTCTGGATTTCAAGGTTATCCGCATCGCATAGCGATGCCCAAATCTGATACGCTCCGGCGAATAGCCAATCACTTCATGATTCTCGATTCGCCTCCGCTTAATCAGAGCATTTTGTACTGCAAAGGGCTGATTTTTGGGAGGACGCTACACATGAAAATAGAGGGAAGCTGTGTGACCTTTGAGCCGTGCGATGCGGCTTTTGTGAAGAAGTTCGGACCGTTAGAAGCAGCAAATATGGTTTTGGATTACCATTCTGTCCACCCCAATATGCCATTTCTTTATGATGCCGAGCAGCTGGCCGGTTTCTTTGACATAAGCTGTGGTGAATTAAACCATATTGTCAATCACATTCAAAAAGAGTATAAAAAGGCATTTCTCCCCAAAAAAGATGGCACTTATCGCAGCCTATACATACCAAGTATCAGACTTCAATTTTGTTTGGGCCCAATCAAGGATAGAATTCTTTCACAACTCCCTGTTTCAAAATTTGCAACTGCTTATCAAAAGGAAGCTCTACTCGCAAAAATGCAGAGCCACACATTGGAAAAAAGAACCTTCTAAAACTGGATATTACCGATTTTTTTCGGAAGCATCTCTTTTGAACAAGTCCTCTGCGCAGCTTTCAACACCCGCTATGTATCGAAACAGGTCGGCTTTCTGCTGACTTCCCTGTGTTGCAAAAATGATGCTCTTCCACAAGGCTCTCCAACATCTCCTGCGCTCTCCAATATCGTCATGCGTCGTTTTGATGACCAGATCGGTCGCTGGTGTAACCAACGCCAAATCACCTATACTCGCTATTGCGATGATATGACCTTTTCCTCCGACCGTCCGCTTTACGAAGTCTATCAAAAAGTCAAAAAATGTTGTTTGAGATGGGCTTTGAATTGAATGAAGCGAAAACACATTTCATCAGCAATGCTGACCGGCAGATAGTAACAGGCTTGGTCGTCAATGAAAAGCTCTCCATCCCCAGCAGCTATAAACGAAACCTGCGGCAGGAAATTTACTATACTTTGAAGTTTGGCATAGAGGACAGCATCGTACACGGTAATCGGTTGAATTTTCTCGAAGATGGTCAACCGATTCGCTGCCCTACATATATGACACACCTAATAGGAAGTGTGCAGTATGTCTTGCAAATCGAACCGGAGAATCGTTGGTTTCTAAATGCCAAGCAAAAGCTGCTGGACTATGCTCGTGCATATTTTAGAGACGAAGGATTAGGGGCGGAATACTATTTGCATCGCAGTCGGTTACGCGAAAAAAGATGAATAAAATGCAGGGCGGTGACCTCGGACTTCAGGATCGCATTCAGATTTACAATGCATCATACTCACATTACCAACCGTGTCATGCAGCAGCAGAAATTTCCTCCCGTAAAGCTATAATCATGCTATACTTTTCCGGCAGAGTATGCTATGATTTAGCAGGTGTTCGGCCGGTCACGACCGAAATATCTTTTGAAGCGTTGGAAAAGATGCCCTTCCCTCATGATATGGAGGGCTCTGAAAATCTTTCACTAAGGTGACATACCCCTTAGGTTCTCGTGCCGCAAGGCGTTGGGGTTCAAGTCCCCATGCCCGCACCAAAATGTGTTGATGAAAGATGCAACACAGAAAGCACCGCACGAAAGCGCGGTGTTTTCATATATTTATCGTCACTTTTCAATTCAAAAGTTAGAAAAACATGTTTCTTCGGACAACGAGTTTTTGACCGCGACAGGCGACATTTTAGAGATGCAGCAGGGCATTTTTATGAACTGATGTGACTCGAACGTCAGGGCATCAAAAAGGGCAAACCGACAGGACACCGATCTGCTCCCCGTGAGGGGGAGTAGATCGGTGTCCTGTCTTCGCTTCTCCGGTGCTTATGTTGCTTCCGCTTCGTTTGTGTATCATTCCTTGATGGTATTGGTAACAGCTTTCTCGTAACCTTTCGGGTATGCTTGCGTTACAAAAAAGCGAAGGAGGCATCCGAGAATGGCAACTACCAAAAACTTGTGTGCTCAGATCCCCATCGCCCTCCACGAGCGAGTCAGCGAAGAACGGGAACGGCTGGGCGAGACCACCAGCGAGTACATCGCAAACCTCATTCAAGAATACTACAACATGATGGAAAATCAGAAAGGCGGCATTCACATGACTGAAAAAGGCAGAACAATGGCATTCCAGGTCCCCGAAGAACTCTTCCAGCGCATCAAACGTCACCTCGAGCGTGAAACGCTCCGCACCGGCAAAAAAAACTCACCCAGCGGGACTTCGTGCTGAACCTGATTACGCAGGCGCTGGACGAAGCGGACGCCGAGAGCGCTACAGAGCAGGACTCCCCTGCTGAGGCCCCTGTCGAGGCCCGTGTGGCCGACGAGACCGCCCTGCGGACACGGATACCCCTGACGAGGAAAGCGCCGTGTAAGCCCGCGTTAAAGCCAAAACAAAAGAAACACGATTTAGGGGAAAAGCCACCCAGGGCATCCGAATATCTCGGATGCCCTGGGTGGCTTTTTTGCGTTTCGTCAGAAAGGAGGTCATCACTATGGCAAGTGAAATCAAAAGACGCTTTACAGACACAGAAATACAGATCGCCAGGAAAACGGATCTGCCGGAGCTGCTGACCCATCTGGGCTATCAGGTCAAACGCATTGGCCGGTACCACACCACAGCAGAAATGGACAGTCTGCGGATCAAGGACCGTCGCACATGGTTCCGCTAAGGGGATTGAAGGACCTGCCCGGAACTGACACAGTTCGTCTCCGGCCTATAGACTTTTTATGTCGGAGATCCGGCAGGACTCCCAGCCCCAGGCGTGGTCGATCAACAGCTCGGCGTTGATGCCAAACAGCTTATGAACGACACCTGTTCATAGTCGAACGCAAGTGATACTCCCAAGGTAACTGGAGTAGTACCCGTAAGTGCAGTCGCAAAATCCCCAAAAATCTGTTAAACTGAAAGAACAGAGATGGAGGGAATCGCAATGAAGCATTACAACAAAGAATTCAAGGAAGAAGCGCTGAAGCTGTCAGACGATTAACGTGAAGAAACCGCGCGTGGATGCGTCTACACGCTGGCGACTGGAGCAGCATAACGCCGAAATACACCGCCCGCGAACACTGAGCGCAGAGAATGGCTGGCTCCATAAAGACGCATTCACGCGGTATCACGGACCGACAGAAAACCTTTTTAAAGCGGGACTTCAGCGCCCAGCGCCCGCTGAAAAATTTCTCACGGATATTACCGAGGTACAGTGCGCAGACGGCAAGCTGTATGCTACCGATCATGGACTGCTTCAGCGGCAATCGTCGCGCGCTCAGATGCGGGACAATAGGGAAGAGCTGTGCATTGACACGGTGCGGCAGCTGGGCAGTTTATCCAGGCCTAAAGGGAGCAGTGTTCCACTCAGATCGCGGGGGTCAATACTCCAGCGCAGCCTTTCGCGCAGAGCTGTCTCGCTGCGGCATGATACAACCTCAGCGGCACCGGACATTGCTTCTCGCTACGCTCAAAAAAAAGCGAAGATCTACCAGACGCGGCATACAAGCTACCGAGAACAGGTCAG
>VOFB01001951.1_pt1 | contig 36761 bp, 73 predicted proteins | sample 5384141 | NCBI WGS metagenome assembly VOFB01 (sample SAMN12384721, study PRJNA508395) | human gut metagenome | isolation source: healthy gut A | host: Homo sapiens
ACATCTTCCGCGTCATAACCACTACCGTCCAGACCATCATGTTCGCGCTTATACATAGTAGTCTTCTTGCCGACATACTGTCTGAGGTCAGGTACTTTGCTTTGTCAAGATGCGATATAGTCCTCGATTCCTTCCAGGCTTGAGCATCTTTGCCTCAGAGATAGAGCTCTTCTCCGATGCTATGCGATTCCTTTGCTTTGTAATATAGTCCGCAGGCAATCCCTGCAATATTGATATCCTTAAATCCTGCCATCCAATTCCTGATATTCCGAATTGAGCAGACTACCTGAATATAGATGTTATTGATGCTCTCTGCATTGCTGCAACATACTCATCAAGACTCTCGTTGCCTCTTCATTCTTGCCTCACACACAAAGAAAAGAGGTCCCTTGTACTTTGTGAGAGGAAGTCGTTACGATGCTTGCAAGGGAAGCCCCACAGAGCCCTTGAGGATGTACCCACAATGAGCATACTCAAAGGCTGTGTTGTTGTTGATCAGGCTCTCAATACTGCGCTGATCACATCCTCATGTTACTCATGGACGGTTGTCGTTGAGAAGCTGCATCTCCTTCCTTAGCTTGTCTCCTGGCTGCTTTCCGTGAACTTTGCGGTGAGCTCCTGGTATTGGCAAGGGACTGCCCTCCATTCAGAGGGACTGGTCATTTCCTCGCTGAAGGTATTTCTGCCTCCGGTCTAAGGAGGCGATGACTCGGCTTCATTGTTCCTCTGTCATTCAGACCTTGATCACAAATGTATGCATTGTTGGGCTTTCCGCTCACTTCGAGGGTTCCCCTCCTGTCTTGACTGCCTTGACTTCCCCGATGGTTCCGTCTGTGTTTGCCTTGACCGGGATGCAGTAGATCATGCTTTGCTCCATTCTCCACGCGGAGTCGATGCAGGCATCCGCGAGCGGAGGTTGCCAACCTTCTCCTTGATTTTCTTTGCATCCATGCTGCCAGTGATCAGGATAGGGGTTGCGCTCTCAAATGTTAAATACCGATCTTGAACTGTACACTGCTTCCTGTGGAGCTGCTGGCACCAAGGTTCCTGTCCCTACGGTTACATTTACATCTCTGCAAGATTATCCTTCTCGCCTTCTTTTCTAAACACCAGTCAATCGAAAGGTCTTGAAAGTCCCCTGACCCTATTCTTGGTGAACTTATCTCCTCGACCTGTCTGCCGGACTTCCATTTCTTTGCTGCTTTACGCCTTCAAACATGGCATCTGAGGTCTCTTGTATTTATCTCAAGCCTTCGATGCTCATGTGGCTGTTTTGTTTGCCATGTTTTGTCCTCCCATTTTGAACATTGCTGATCTCCACCGTTTTCTTCGTGAAGTCGGCATATATAATGCCTCTTCAAATGTGACATCGAACTGCATAGCTATCTCCTGCTTTTCAGGACACTATCGCCCTCAACCCAGTCCATTTTACCCACATGATATTCACCCAGTTTCCATCATCTTCCATGCCCTTCCTGATCAGTCTGAGAAACTTCAAAATCTCCTCACACTTTTCTTCCGAGGCATCTGCGATGATCGCGGAGCTTTGTGTCCCTGCTCCACAGCTTGACCCTGCGCTTCCGTTGCCCTCTTGGTCTACAAAGTTTCTTTTGAGCCTGAGCGTGCGAGAGTCTCCCGTTTCGCAGAACTGCGCCAGGTGTGACTCGTTCGCCTGCTTCAGCTTTTTCATTGTGGTGTAGACCTGACTTTTTGATTCCGGACTCCTTCAGCTTTGCGATCAGGTAGTCTTTCTCTTTCTTCATGTCTTACTCCTTGAATATTTCCTCCAAGCTCTCCCTGATATCAAGTTCGTCTTCATCACTGATACCAAAAGGCTGAATGGTCTTGTTGAATGCTTATCCTGACAGAAGCAGCTCTCCGCCACTGCCCTCCAACTTTGAAGGTGAGATACTTCGCATTCTTAGCTCTTATAGTTCTCTCGTCACCGAGGTGGAGTGTGGCAGCCCTTATGTCATTCGTGCCGACTGCAAGTCCGCTCTCATCTGCCTGGAGTGGATACTTGTTCACGTTGTCGCATCGGTCAGCTGGGTCTTGCTGCCTGACTTTCTTGCCCGGATGGAAGGTGCCCATCCACTCTCTCCGGCTTTTCGCTTTGGAATCTCCTGACTGTTGAGGCGGAGTCCTCAGCGATGGAGTTCAGAACCCCCACGCTTCTCAAGGCTCTTCAGTTTATTGAGACGTTGAGCAGTGTATCTGTATCTCCGGACACTTGCCCTGATTGATGACATCCAATCACCATCCTCTCATGCTGTCCCTTGAGAATATTCGCCCTGAAGACTTCATCTTGAAGCCGTTGGCTGCATTCCCACTGCCTACAGCCTCATCCTCAGCTCCTACACTGATGGTGCCCTTGGCAACCTCCGTCAGGGAACTTGATGGCTGCATTGAGCGATTCAGGAAGGTCTTCTCCCTCGCTCTCGTCTATTCCTGTACGCGACACAAGGTTATATACAGCAATATCCTTCGGAGTTTGTTGATGACCTGTGGTGTCTTCGTGAATGGTACCTTGTACCGCTTGGCAAGGTACCCGTCAATCTCTGAAGCGCAGGCATCGCTGATCGCATCCTCGCACAGGGCGGTGATCTTCTGCTGCTTCTCATCCGCGTCCTCGATATACTCATCTCCGATGATGGAGTTCACCATGTCTTCCTTGATCATTTTGAGCACTTCGCCCGTGGTACAATATCCCATATCATTACTCCCTTAACCCTGCGCCTTGTTGCTCGGTGGAACCATATGCCATCTGCCAGAAGCCATATCCGGCATTGCTACGACCGTCAGCTCCGTAGATGAACTGATTGTTCATGAACACATTCCTCATCGGTATCCTTAGTGAAGGAAGTGAACTTGATCTTCTTTTCTCTCCTGATAGATGATAGGCTTCAGGAATCGGTTGGTGCATAACAGGAACAATAGTCGGATGTTCTGCAAGCTCCGGCTCCATAAAAGCTTTGCTGTACCCTTCATGATGTTGTTTTTGTGCCATTGAGTCAGTTCAGCTTCAAGATGGTTCTTGCTTCCTCTTCCTTTGCATGATACCAACAAGAAGGTCAGGAGCTTGAGGCTCTTTTCCTTTGTCTCCACGAATGCTCATAATGGAAGCTCTCGCAGCCTTATAGCTTTCCATGCACAGCTCCTGTGTTCCTAAGTTGCTGTATGTAACACCGCCCATCTTGTGATCAGCCGCAAAGAAGGCTTTTCCGTCATAGCACTTTGCTGTGAACCCATTCATCAGTGCGCCAAACGAGTTCATCCGGATGCAGCGCGGCAGCTTCTCCCATGTTTGAGAAGAGGTGTACACCCGTACTTGTCATCCTCGATATCATCTCTGTACCCTGATGGTCATCTCAAAAGGTTTGTTCTGATAGAGTAGTCATATGTTGCAAGGCTCTGTACTTCCTCTCGCCAATCCACCTTCATTCGAGGCATCTGTCCGAGCCACTTATAATCCTGCTCGGCTGTGGTGTCTGGAACCGTGGTATGATCTTCTGATAATTGACTGTGTAGCTTCAAAGCTCTTGTTGTAGGCTGTTGAGCAGCCGACTGCCAGTCCGTGCAAATTTGCCTGATTTACAATCATTTTCTAGTCCTCCTTATTTTCCTGTAACTGTTTCCCTCTACTGGGTCATCATGTCAACGGTCACACCGTCATCTTCCACTGCGAGGATGATTCCGGCATAGCTTGAACCCTCCGCAGTCAGGCTCACTGTCACGTCATCCTTGATATAGCAAGGCTTGAGCAGGTCAGTGTTCTTGATGGTTCCATCATTCTCCCACACAGAATGTTCCGCGCTTGACTTCTACCGTGACAGCTCCATCCGCTCCGGTTGCGTTATCGCAGAAACGCTGCACACATCCTGCCACAATCTTTCCCACTGCCTTTGTCGCAAAGTTTCGGCATAGCCTTCCGCATTGATCACGGCGATGGTACACTCAGTCAGTGTCTGTCTGGCTTTCACCGGGATGTTAAGCAGGCTGTTGCCTGTCTTTTCATTTCCTGTTCTGATCATGATTAGTCCTCCTTCTTGTAGTATTTCTCCATGTCTTCCTTGGAGATGCCGCAGTTCTTCAGAATAGCCATATCAACATCATCCGTCTTGGTATTGTCAGCCGGGGCATCCTTCAGAGCCATCTTGCCCTGTGGAACCACTGCCACAGCTTTCTCCATAAACTTCTTGAAGCCATCTGCGTCCTTCAGGGCATATTCTTTCGCCCATTCCGTCTGTGCTGCGGTGATTTTGCCTTCCTTGAGGGCAAGCTGCACAGCTTCATCCGCTTCTTTGCGTTCAATCTTCTCCTTCAGGGCGAGTACGGTTGCGGCTGTCACCTTGTCTCCACCTGTCTTCAGAGCCATGATAGAAGCTGCAACGTCTTCTGTCTTAGCATTCTCATCCAGTTCAAGCAGTTTCAGGATGGTGCTATTGGCTACAACCTCCGCAGGAGCGTCTCCGCCTTTGTCTGTGCCACCATCACCCTTCTCTTCCATCTCTTTGATTTTCTGTGCTGCTTTGCCTGCTTCCTCTACCGCTTTCTTGATCTCTCTTCGGTTGCGGTCTCCGGAAGCCCAAGGGCTTTTGCGATTTCCTTCAAATCCATTGTTGTTCCTCCTTCTGAATAGTCCTCTATCGTCAGGAGTTCACAGGAACATCCCGTCAATAGCCGGGTATTTGTCAGAGCCACGGAGGTGGAGTGCCGTAGCTTTCTGATCTCTTTCTTACCATGACAACCGGGGACAGGTATCTGTACTCTTTATTCTTCAGGTACTCTGTAGCCTTCGGTGTCCATTCGACCTTAGCGATCAGCGCGTCATCGCCTTTGTAGATATCCTTTATCCATCCGCCTGCCGGAGCCTGTACGTCCGCAAGTGTCTGATGCTCATAGTCAATCACTAGGTCAAGCTTCCTGTCCTTGAACTGCTTTCTGATGAGTTCCACACTCTCATCATCTACTGTGAAGTCCCCTTTTTGGGAATGGACTCGTCCAAGTGGAAGTATCTTGATTTCACTGGGTACACCGGATACTTCTACCCCTTCTCCGGCGCATACCTTCCATTCGCCCATGCTTGCTACCTCTTAATTCGCGTTTTGACCGCGTTATCACGCGTTATAACGCGGTATTCTGTTCGTGGGTGAGTATTTCTCCACCTAGAACCTTTTCTTCGTTCTGAGCGTCTTGTGACGCTTCACTGTTTCCTTGCTGCATTTCTTTCCTTGAACATCTCACGGAGTGGCTCTGATATGTTTGTCATATCATGCTTCCATGCCGCCTTAGCCGGGTTATTGAGAAGCCCTTGTCCGGAAAAGCCGGGATGATTTCCCCTGTGGAGTAGTCCACGTCATACGGTATCTCATGCTCAACGGTCAACCCTCTCCTTTCTACCTGTGCCCTTGTCAGGCTCACGACCATGCATCTGCACCGGAATCCGTTGGGAGGGTACCACACGTCCCATATCGGGTCATCTGCCGGAAACACCCTCTCAGCCATCGCCTGATGTGTTTCCCTGACGTGTCCATCTCCGGCTGTCTTATACTGCCAGTACGGTCGCATCTTCTTGGTCGTTTCATCGGTCATACTCTTGTAATGTCCGGCATTAAAAGCCGTCTGCATATTCGTCCGGAAGATGTTGTCACTCTTCCACGGGTTCATCCCCTCGTATCCATGCTCCTCAAGGAAGTTGTTCATATCCTTCAGGAACTGCTCCTTTGCTGTTCCTTCCTCTGCCGCCTTTGTCAGGCAGTCAAGGAACTCCTGAAGCATCTGAAGGCTTGTGTATCCGGATACTGTGAATGCTTTTGCCCTGCTCTCATCATCAAGGAGCCTGTACTCCTCGCTTGTCACGCTCTCTTCCCCTTCAGGAACCTCACGGCATCCTTGAAGATGAAGTCCCGGGGATAGTCCATACTTAGCTTCCATCAGTCCATGCTCCTTCCTACAAGGTGGGACAGATATATCCCCTGCTGTATCATGTCATCAAGCTCCGGACTCTCCATCTGTCCATATAGTTTCTTGAGCTTTTGCCTCATCCTTCAGGACTGCTTGCAGTTCATCCATGTCCGAAGCTGTGTCAATTACTTTGAGAATCGGTTTGAGCATCTCACGGAAGATGTCCGCTGCCTGTTTGTTTGCCATGCTCACGATTCCATCAACCTGTTGCTGCTCATCAACTCCATCCTTCAGGGCTTTCACATCCTCCGGGGAAGTTTTTTCCGGAAGGATTTCCGAGCCGCCTGCCACCGCAGGAGCCATCTGTTTGACCGGAGGCTTCAGTACTTCCTCACCTTCTTCCGGTTCCGGGATGCTAAACTTTGTATATATGTCCTTGGAATCTCAAGTCCCATGTCGCAGACAAGGGTCTTGTATATCTCCACCGTCTCCTTCTGATCTTCCACCTCTTGGCAGTCGAATGTGAAGAACGGCAGCTCCGCATCCTCTCCGAAGTTAAACTCTACAAGAGGGCGGATGATGTCTCGCCTGATCGTCACGGCAAGAGCTTTCGCATCTGCCACCGTCAGGTCATGTCTGACATCGTTGTGGGTTTTGACTGAGCGTAGCTTCCGCCTCCGCTGTCTGAGGTCAGTGTCTGTCCGAGGATAGCCTTGGACATCTGCTCATCGCAGTATCTCGCAAGCTTTTCATATATCTCTACGCTCGTGGTCTTATTGGACTCAATGAACTCGATCATCGTGGAGCTTGGCACGATTCCGGCTGCATCCGTTCCGAGGGAGATGATCGCTTCCATGAGCTGTCTCTTGTCATCCTCTGACGCGGATGCATCGTACTTGCCAAGTCTGAGAGGCATCCCAAAGACTTCACAGAAGCTCACCCAGTCCTTGATATCGTAGTTCTTGAACAGGTACATCCATGAGACAACTCTCATGACTCCTGCCCTGCTCGGATGTCCCGACTTCGCTTTGTATCTGTGTACCACGAACTTGTTCTCAGGGAGCTCGATGCCGGAAGGGAAGTCCTTGGTGCATACCTTCATCTCATCGGTTGTTCCGTCCCATATCAGTTTTTAGGATGGACATACTCGATATCGTCAATGACGTTGTGTCCGTCCTCCACCGCCCAACTCAGTTCCATGATGCTGATACCCTTGCCAATCGCATCAAGCATATCTATCAGCACATTGTCAAAGTTTTCGATGCTCTTGAGCTGTTCATCCACAAAGTCCGCGATCTCTTTGTCCCGGTCATCCTTGAGAATGGCTGAACCTCCCAGTCCAGTCCGGTCACGGCAAGCTTTCGGGTCTGCATCTGTGAGAAGAGGTGCGTGTCTTTCTCCTCCATCTCCTCAAAGAGTTCCATCTGTGCCCCTGACATCACCCTCATCCGCCTGCCGGAATATCCGGGCGAGCCTTCCGGGGTCAGACCGTTGGAGGGATAGTCACTGTACTTGTCATTTACATCCCCGACCGCCACCCTTGCCGTGACAGGTCTCTCTTTGCCCCTGGTGTCAATGGACGGATCAAAAAGGTTTTGCTTCTTTTCCTCTCTGTTTCTTCTTTCTCTTCGCCAACGTCTCTCACCTCCTAGTAGGCTCCTTTTCCCATCCGGAAACGTCTCCGGATGATACTCTTGTAACTTGTCTTTATCGCTGCACCCTTGACGTTCTGTGCGGTCTGTACCGCCATCTGAAGACCGTCAGGCGCGTCATCGTTCTTCCCCATCGGGAACTCTTGAAGCTGCTTCAGGAGAGCTTTGTGTTCCCGGTTGAATTTGATGTACTTGTTCTTGATCAGTGGCTGCAAGGACTCGATACGGAGCACCTTGTTGACACTGGACTGTATCTCCTCGATCGGAAGGTACTCACCTTCCTCTGCTGATTTCTTAGCCATGACCTCCTTTGAAGTAATACTGAACTGCACGGTTTCAACTCCAAACTTGAAGAAGCCTTTCTTGCAGTCCCTTTTCAGTCTCCGGTTCATCTCGAAGACATCCTCGATGATCACATCCGGCTTCCTCTTCTCCACGGAGGCATCTACCACATACATATAGCCGCTCTTTAACGAGACAGCCAAGTTGATGATTGAGCTCGTATCTGACTTCTTGTTCTTACCCAGTGACGGGTCATTCGCTCCGACAAAAATGAACTCCGGACTTGTGAAGTCCATAAGCTCCGGCTCATAATAGTCGAACCATTCCGGATTGAATGTCGCATTGTCCGGGTCGATCGGGTCATTCTGAAGCTCTGAGTTGAAGGATGCCCTCCTTCAGATATCTTGACCTCCATCAGGTCGTAGTAGGAGAGTTTTTTCTTCCCACAGTACCTCAGTACCGAGCAGCATATCCGCCTCGTGCTTCTTCGTAGAACTTCCGGGCGTGTGCTTCGTGATCTTCATCAAAGAGGTTGGTGTAGATGCTCTCCCATTCGTCCCACAGTTTGGTATTGACTGCCTCTGAGATCACCGCCCGGTACTTTTTCGCCTTATCTCGGGTTTTGGAGCACGTTGTTGAGCAGTGAGTCATAGTGTAGGATGGTTCCAATGTACATGATGTCCGTGTAGGTATCTCCTGCCTTCGAGACAGCCTTCTCGAACCAACTCTTCAGCTTTCTTCTCTGCTCCGGAGTATTTACATTCTCATCATTCTCGATATCATCCAGTACAATCAGGTCAGGTCTCCAATTCCGGTGTCTTCGTCCTCTGACTTTCTTTCCGGAACCGATCGCCTCCACCTTGATATTTGTGGATGTCAGGATAACCCCGATCTCCATGCCTTATCACCCTTCAGGCTACCAAAATCCATGATAATGTTCGCGTTTTCTTCAAGCTCCGTCTTGATATCCTCAAGGAAGCCTTCCGCCTGCTCGGAAGAATCCGACAAAATGATGATATAGTGCTTATATCCGTACAGGATCGCATGAAGATCGTCCTTGAATGTGAAGTTTGTAGACTTCGCATGACCTCGGGGAGCTGCTGTGACATTCCTTGACCCCTTCATCCGGGAGATTGTCCTTGCTTCCTTTGTCGGGTTCAGGTCTTTCATAACCCCTTTTTCCCATATCTCATCAAGTTCCTCATGGAAATGAGGGGACTTCCTGATGAAGTAGTGTGGAAGGTATGCTCTTCCGAAGTAGGACAGGTCAAACGCTGCCAACTCTTTCCGGAGACCATGTTCGCCCATCACAGGCTCACCATTTCGGTACCGTGTATTCAGTTTTTGCGTTCTTCCGCATGGTTTGCACTCCTAAGAACATATTCCTCGAAGAGTTTGGTCTGATATTCCTCATTATTCTTGATATCAACATCCTCTTCTTCATCCAGTTCCCGGAGCCAAGCTTCAATATCAATCATCCTGCATCATCCTATCCTTTGCTTTTGTCAGAATGGTCTTGAGCATCCTGACTGACTCCTCATCCTGCTTGATTACCTTCATCATGTCAGCTTCAAGCTCTTGGAAGGCGATATCCGCCTTTTTTCCTCATATCCTGCTTCACTCTGTCCTTGTACACTTTTGTGCGCGACAGCGAGGCGATCAGCCTGCCTGCCTTATCCAGTGGCATCTCATCCCACTCTTCCTCTGCCGTAGCCACCTTGTTGAGCAGTCCATTCATAGTCAGCATCATGGCAGCTTCCGTGTAATCCGCATCCGGGTTGCTCTTCACTGCCTGTATCAGCCGATCTGTCTGAGCCTGTGCCTCAAGGAGCCTCTGCATTGCTTTATTGGAGCGTGTGGCATACCTTCCGACACTCGACTTTGATATCTCATAGCCTTCCTGTTTCAGGAATTGGCTGATATATTCGTAGCTGTTCGATGTATCAGCAAGCATCACATCCACTTTCGTGTGTAAATCTTCAGGGAGCTCGTCAATTTTGGAGTTGATTCTCTGCTTATTTCTCTTCTCACCCATCAGATATCAACTCCATTGTCATCGGTTGTTCCTTCGGCAAGGTCAACGCCTGCTTTGGTGAGCTTGATGACTGCATCATTGGCATAGGCATTGTAGGCTGTAACCTTTTCCTCCGTAAATTCGATGTATCCGGCTCCCTGAAGATAATCAAGATACTTGCTGATGTCCGGGGATATAATGAGTCCGGCTGCAATCATCGCATTGGATAACTGTCTTGTGAGGGCTGTGTTGTTGTATCCCTTCACTAGGCACCGGATGATATATCCCCTGATCGCCTTGTTCTGCTTGATCTCTGCTTTTTCTAAGTCATTCACTTTGTTCACCTCACTCTTTTCTGTTGCTCTGCATCAGGAGCTTGTCGATCTTTCCGTCAATGCTCCTCATCCTGTCTTCCACTCCGTTCATGGAGCGGAAGAAGTCCTCCCGGAGTACGAACGTGGTAGCAAAGTCCCCTTTGATGTTGTTCAATTCCTGCTTGATGTTTGCTATCTCTCCATCCGTTTCGTCTTCCAGTTTGTCGATTCTCTTATTGACTTTCTCATCATTCTCTTTTATCTGCTTCTTGATCTCTTCTGTGTTCTCACTCAGCTTGTTGAACCATGAGCGTATAAAGAACACAAGGACGCTTCCTCCGAGGGCGATCACTCCTGCCATAACGTCCGAAAAGGTAATGACATAATCCATAGGTTATCCCTTTTTGATCAGCTTCTCTGCAAGCTCCGTCACTCTTTCCCATCCGTCCATTGCCACCAGTGCCACGATAAACGCTGCCACAAAGGACGCGAAGACCATGTACCACTCAATAGGCTGCTTCAGGTACCGCATCATGCCAAGCATCGCTACCGGGCATAACACGAGGGACAGGCAGATCACGACAAGCGCGGTGGGAACCTTCTTGTCGAACCATTCCCATTTCTTGAGTGCCTCTGTGATGACGGACACCACAAATGCCAACACCCGATGAAGAGAATGAACTGTGAAAAATCTGCTGTTAAATTTGCCATGTTTACCAACTCCTTTGACTAAAATTTTGAGAATGCCGTAAACGCAATAAGAGCATGGATAAAATCCATGCTCTTATCTTACCCTGCTCTTCAGGGATGTTATAGGGGAACTGTTTCCGTAGGTTTTTTCCCATTTTAATTGTCACAAATCATTCTGTCGGGATATCGAATATGGTCATCTGCCCGATCATGGGCTCATCTTTGATGATGTTGGATATCTGCTTTGTGGTCAGGTTGTACTTCTCAGCAAGCTGCTTCAGGTTGTATCCGTTCCACTCCTTCTTGATTCGTCTGTTTCTTGCCGGGGCGATGATGTTCTCTATCTTGGGGAAGTATAGTTCATCTCCTTTGGCATAGTCGCTAAGTTCTATAAACTTATCAACTCCAATGATCTCCACTACAGGGCGGTAGCTCTCTGAGATATCATCTATCTTCGTCTCCCCGATGAGCTGCCTTGTCAGTTCGTCTACGTTCATCTGTATCCTCACTCCTTATCATGAGGCTTTCTTACAGAACTCCAAGCTTATCCATCCGGCTCCGGACTTAAGTCTTCCCATCCGTTCTTCTCTTCAACGATGGTATACTTGTTCTTGTGTCCTTCCTTTTCCCGGATAGCTCCTACCTTCTCACCGTTTGGTGTCTTCCTGATGTTGAGTACATCAGTTGTCGTGGTGATGAGGTATGGTACAAAGGCTTCTGTTGTCTCGCCTGTCTTATTACAGAACCTGCTTATCCATCCGGCTCCGGACTTCAATCTTCCCCATCCGTTCTGTTCCTCAACGATGGTGTACTTGTTCTTGTGTCCTTCTCTTTCGCGGATAGCTCCCACGATACTTCCGTTCGGCTTATCCCTGATACGGAGTGCCTCTGTAGTCGTGGTGATGAGGTACGGCTTGAACTCTGTCGCGTTCTCCTGTGGTTTCTGTGGTGTCTGAGGCTGCTGAGGTGTCTGTGGTTTCTCATCCGCCTTGGTTCCTGTGATTGCTGCCAGTATGGTGAGTATCTTCTTACCGTATCCGGCTCCGGCAGCCCATCCCTTCCCTTTCGGGTTCTCCTGAATACCTAAGTATTCCACATACGGGGCACTGCCTCTCGTCACATATTTGAAGCGTGGGTCAATGCATTCCCCTTTAAGCTTCACTGTATTGGCATATGCCTTCAGGTGCTGTATCTGTGCCCTGATACCAAGCTGGGGGTATATCGAAGCTGTTGCCTGTCATTCCATTGCCTGTCACTCCCATGCCACAGAAGTTGTTCTGTGAGAGCTTCACAGCACTGCCGGAGAAGGTGAAGTTCCCGGTCTCAAGGCAGCTCTGTGCGAAGGCGATGTCTCCGCGGATGTTCTCCGCCTCTCCTTCAGATAAATAGAAGGGAATCATATCAAGGACGCTCTGCGGCACCTTTGCATTCTTGGTTTTGATGTAGGCTGTCATCTGTTCTGCCGTAGCCACAGCTTTTCCCGTGATCTTTGTCATCTTACTTGTATCTTCTGTCCCTGCTCCGTCCGTGGCGATCGCTTTCTTAAACGCATCCCATACGTGCTTTGTTGTGTTGTAGACGTAAGGGTTCGGGCAAATCTTTCCGGTAACATCGTAGTGACGGATAACATGATCAGCCGGGACGTTGTACTTCTTCTTCATCAGGTACCGTGTCAGCTCGATCGCGGATGCCACGGTCGCGTCCTCAAAGTAGCAATCCTTGGAAGTGTCTGCCTGACTGCCCTTGTTGCGGACACACATCTCAATGCCTATAGAGTTGCTATTCCTGCACTCTGCATGTTTATAGCTGCTTGCTCCACAGTGCCATGCAATGTCCTCATCCTCAACACTCTGCCATACCTCTCCATTAAAGCCTACAAAGTAGTGTGCTGATGCTCCGAGGTACTTGGAAGCATAATAGTGGCAGTTCGCCCACGCGCCTCCAAGAGCCCCCACATAGTGGATGACGATATACTTGATGCGCCCCACGTTGTTCGCATTTGTGAAGTTATACGGTGTGAGGAGCTTCTCAATCTTTGGTGCTGCCATCGTACACACTCTCCTCTCCGAAGAATCCCATATCATCCGGATTCATGCTGTTGCGGAATGCCTTGAGCTCTTCCTCGGGCATCTGTCCGACCTTCTCCTGAAGCTCCGCAAGTTCTTCAGGGCTCATGTCCTTTGTGTGCTCACTGCGGAGCACCTTTGTCTGTTCTGCCATGTCTATTCCTCCTCTTTATAATCTAACGTGATGGAAGTCTTGGTCTCCACAAGGATGCACTTCCTGATCTCGTTGATGGTGTTGTCAATCAGCTCTTCCGGAAGGAATGCCGGATGAGCTCCGCATTCTTGATGCGGTAGATGTACCACAGCTCCACATCGAAGTCCGGAGCTGATTCCCCATCCTTTACTCCTCCAAGGAGCACGGATGTGAGGGTATCCTTATCCTTCTCAAAATCGCCCTTCAGTTTCTTGAGCAGGAGCTTCTTCTGTTTATCGTCCGGTTTGAGTGGCATCTGATCAAGGAACTCTTCCAGTGTCACCTCAAAGGTGTAGTCCCCGGTGAAGATTGCCTTGAGCATCTTCTCAAACTTACCGTCATACTTGTACTTGGTCTCTGTACTCTCCTTGACCTTTGTGTTCCATACACCTTCCCCGATCAGCTTCTTGAGCTTGTCCGGGTTTAAGATGTCAAGGCTCATGCTGTCCGTGATGGATGCACTGCCTGCATCTCCATAGAATTTCACATACTTCACGTTGTGGTCATCCATGATGCTGATACCTCTTGCCTGAAGCTCCGCTTTGTAGGCATTGGTGAGGGCTCTGTTCTCCCTTGCCCTGCTTGTCAAGCTCCACAAGGGCTCCGATCAGCTCCTCTGTCTTCATGTTCTTTGCTTCCACTATCATTCACCTCTTTCTCTTTCAAAGCCTGCGATTGCCTTTGCCGCACACTCCTGACAGATTCCTTGCCGTGGAACTGCTTCACTCCTTCGGTAGCTCCACAGAAGAGACATCTCGGTCTGTACGGGCTTATCGTGATTCTGCCACCGTTGCTCTCCACAATCATCGGGTCTTTGCCCTCGATGCCGAGCTCCCTCTCATCGCTACCGGGATGCTGATGGAGCCGTGGCTTGTCATTTTCTTATACGCTTCACTCATGTGTTACTCCTTTCTAGGTATCCAAGATGTCCTTGATATACTCATATTCTTCAACCAACTGTACTCATGCTCTCACCTCTTTTCTCTGACCTCTTCAGAGAACTCACGGAGCCTGATGGCAAGCTTCTGTGAACTTTGGCAGCCCCTACAGCCTCAAGTGAGGCCCGTGAGCTCATCCCTTCTCTGACAAAGTGATGTAGAGATAGCATCCATGAGGTAATGCTCCCCATATAAAAGCAGTCACTACTTCTGCCATTCCACTCTTCCCCTTTGCTTCATCAATGAACTTCTTCCGGTTCAGCTTCGGCTTATCCGGAGGAAGCACCCTTTGTCCTGCATCCTTCTTTGATCTCTGCCCTTGCCTGCTTCTCCTTATTGGTCAACCGTTTATTCTTCGCCACTATATACCACTCCCTTCCTCTTTATGAGCTGTCATCCGGGTCAAGTTTTCCTGCCCGGAGCTGTTCCTCTAGCGTTTCCATTGCAGCAAGATGGATGTCAAGCATGTTGTTCTTCACATCATCCATATCCAGTCCACGCTTCAGACCTTCCATGCCAACGAACACCTGAAGGAAGCCTGCTATCTGTGCCAACCTCAACACTGATGTCCTGTCCCTCAAAGTTGACCTTGTCATCCCTGACTGTCACTATTAGCTTGCAATCCCTCATCCTGCTCCTCCTTCTCCTTCTGCCTCTTCAACATACTCTTCAGAGCTTCAATGAGCTTTGAGCATTGCTGATAGTTCAGCCACTCAACCGCACTGACACCAAACATCTTCTGACACATTCCATTGACCCTTGCAGGCTTGTCCCATCCAAGCTCTTGCGTGAGCTTGTATATCTTCTTCCGTTGGTTCTCTGTGACTTCACTTCCGCTGTATCGGTTCCTTCCACGCTCTGACTTCTTAGTAGAGTCCTTCATGTTACCAAGTACACGGATGACAGTCTGAAGCTCCCTTTTGTTGAGAGCCTTGATACTGTCCTTTCCTGTATGTGCCTGCACAAGAAGATGCAGCTCCTCATCCGTGAGCTTCAGCTCCGGACTCTTGGCAATCCCCCACACCCTCTTGATACTTGGCTGTGATGTATTTCCTGCCATACTATCCCCTCTTTCTCTTATCGTTCCCATTCTCAATGACTCCGCCTCTTGCATACTGCGTCAGGAATGTAGGTATCTGTATATCCTTTCTAGGCTCCGGGATAGTATCTGCACACAGATTGATGTCACAGTATCCATGCTCATTGATTGCTTCATATACGCTCTTCATAATATGTTGAGCAATCTGCTCTTCCTTCTCTCCACTAAGTACAATCTTAATCTCCTTCATAGAACTCTCTCCTTCCTACAACATCATCATGTTGGATGCTTCACTCACAATCTTCATGGTTATACGGGTCTCACCCTTCTGCTTCAGGATACGGAGCACGTTATTGAGCGTTCTGTCCAACAGACGGAAGCATCCGCTTTGTGTGTTGGTTGCCCGGCTTATCATCTCACCCATGGCAGCCTCATCCACCTCATATCCTTCAAGGTAGTCAACTACTTCATTCTTTGACAGTCCCTTCAGCTTGTAGTAGAAGTCCATCCTGTTAGCAAACCGGGCAAGATTGCCCTTCAGCTCTGTCTCAAGTCTCGGCTCTCCTGCTATGACAATGCCTACATTCGACTGGTCAAAGATACCACGGAGTATCTCCATCTTCTTCTGTGTGTACTTGTTGATGAGCTTGTCTGCCTCATCAATGATGAGTAGGAACCCTTCATTGGTATTGAAAAACTCACGGATGCGGTTGACTCTGCTCCATATCGTTCCACCGTAACCCTTTGGGAGTCCTATACCGTTCTCAATGGCTTCCACCAAGTCCCGGCAAGCCATTGTGTCATCACACTCAATGTATGCCACCCTTGGAAGCTCTGCATATTTCTTCAGGGCGTGTGTCTTTCCCTGACCGGACTTTCCAACGATTATCCCAAGCCCCATGTACTCCTGACATGCCTGACACACACCAATGGTCTGCACAAAGTCTCTGCTCTCAAAGAACTCCACCTTCTTCTTGAGTGTGCCTGCTCCTGTAGGTACGCTGTTCTCCGGTTCCTGACCTTCAGCAACGCCTCCGGTAGCGGCAAGAAACTCTCTGACCTTCTTCTCAAGCTCTGTAGGGTCACTTGCATACTTCCCATTGAGGTACTGACTAAGTGCTGCTCTTGAGTAGTTCATCTTGAGAGCTGCCTCTGCCTTCGTCATCTTCATCTCCGCCAGTCTCTCATTCATCTGCTCTGCCAATGTCTTCTCTGTTTTGTAGGTATTCAATGCTTCCATGTTTACAACCTTCCTTTCCTTCAACCTTATTTCATATTTTCCAAGTACGCCGCCGCAATCGAAAATGCCAACCACGCCAATTCAACCAATGCTATAACTGCCATAACCACAAGGGCAGCTCCAATCAATATCATCCTGACCATATCATCCTCCTATAGCTCTAAGCTTCTTGAGGGCGTTTTCTGCCTGCCTGCTCATGTATTCGCTGTCCGCTTCAGGCTCTTCTCTCTTCTCGGCTCTGAAGCCCTGCTGATAGGTTCTGTCTGTAGGTATCGTGATGACCTTTGCAGCCTTCTCCTGCTTCTTTCCACCTATCATCAGCTCAATACCACCTGTAGTCTCATTGAAGCCAACATACTGCTCATTGAGTTCCTCAAACGGTCTCCTTGCCTCTTCAAGTCTTTCCCGGTCACGCTTCTGCTGTCTCTTCTGCATCTTCAGGTGCTCCTCAAGAGCTTTCTGTGTAACCTTCGGAGCTATCTGAAGAAGCTCCTGACAATATGCTTCACAGATACGCTTGCCCTTTTGGTCAAAGACATACAGGACAGCCATATCATCCGGGTCATACTTGATGTCAACCTTCCGCCCGATATAGTCACAAAGCTCATCAGAGCGGTACTCATATCCCCACTTGGTAATGCCAATGTTACGGACAAGCACGTTCTCTGACTTCATCATCAGCATGGTTGCATAGCTCTTAGGCGGTGCCGCCTTGAAGTATCTGTCCTCATTCATAAAGCAGTCATAAGGCTTCTTATAAGTCTCTCCCATCTTCTTCAGTCCGGAGTGTTCCGTGTGCATGTAGACCGTTGTGAGCCATTCATGCCACTTCTCATAGAACTCTTCCAGTGTCAGGAGTTCTCCTCTCTCAAGCATCCGCTTGATGTCCTTATCCACCTTGTCAGAGGTCTTTGAGCCTGTCAGTGTTCCGGTGTATGACTTCATCCAACGTGTGAACTTATTGCACACGGTACGGAAGAACCTCTCAATCTGACCTTTGCTCCATGGCTCATAAGGAAGAGCCCTGTGGTCATCCTTGATGCCTATACTCTTGTAGAAGCCCATTGTCTCATTGTCAAAGTTCATGCCGCTCCGGTCATTCCTGTCTCTTCCTGTCATGGTCTTGGCTGTGTAATCCTTACCATTGTCTATGTAGAGATACTCCGGAACTCCGCCCGGCTCTGAATATATCATTTTGAGTAGGCTCTGCTTCAGGATGTCAGAGTTGGCATCCTTGCACATCACATCTCCCATGATGACCCTGCTCCTCATGTCTACCCATGCAGCCAAGTGTGGCTTGATGGCTATAACCTTGCCATTAGGCTGCTTGTAGCTCACCCAACAGTCAAAGGTATGCTCATCACCCATGACAATCTGCATCACCTGAAGCCCCTTGGTGTCTCTGCTTCCCTTCACCATGACCTTATTCTTGTACTCACGGGTACCACGGGATGCAAGGAACCAAGCGTTCCTCATCCCCTCATCCTCCATGAGGTAACTGATGTACCTTGTCACCGTCTGATAGGATGGTATCTTCTCCCACTTGTTGATATTGGCAATGGCTGTCAGCTTCTCATACAGCATCTCACGGGTTCCTTGGTTCCGGGCAAAGTCCTCATTGAACCATATATTCTTGATAACCTGTTTGACCTCCGGCTTGATACTTGAAAGCATCCGGTCTCTTTTGGCTTCCGGCACAGGCAGAGAACCTTGAAGAACTCACGCCCTGCTCCGTCTTCCTTCTCAAGCTTGTCCGCCCATGCGGATGCTTCAAGGTATGCCTTGGTGTATCGGTAGAGTGTCCTCTGACCTTTTCCAAGATACTTCTGTGCAAACTCTTCAGCGTACTTTGTCCGGTCTCCTTCGTCATACTGAAGGAACTTTCTGACCACGTTTCCAAGCTCCACAGCCTTGTAGTATCTCTCCTTGTAGTTTTCAATGTACCAATCAACATCTGTATTCACATACCATGGCACTTCCGGCTTCTGCTCATCCTCTTTCTTGTCCGGAAATTCTTCCGTGAAAGATTTCAGCTTCTCCCGTTCCTTCCATGCGTTCCTTGCCTGCTTGGACAGTGAGGAGACCGCCACAAGTACCACATCTTTTCCGCCTTTCTCTGACTTCTCGGTCTTGGTCACAAAGTTCTTTTTATTTCTCTGTGTTCTTCGTGCCATTGTCTGATACTGAACGCCTTCCAGTTCCGCCGCTTCGCTCAATGTGACATATACTTCAGCCAATCAGCTCACCTCCTTCATGCTGCTATTTCAATATCCAGTATCCTTGATATTGCCTCAATGTATTTCTTTCCACTACGCTCACCGACTAAAATCTTGTGGATGTACTGCTTATTGCATCCAAGCAAAGCAGCAAGCTCCACCTGTGTCATATTCTTGTCTATGAGCCTTTTCCTGACCTTCCGCCCAAAGGGTGTCAGTCTCGTCTGCTTTGTTGCCATCTGCTCACCTCACATCACAGCTTGTATACCCTCATACCGCAACCATTCAGGTCACAGGTGTATCCTTTTTCTATAAGGGTCTCAATGACTTTTGGAGCCGCCTCATACAGGATGATACCCTGACGGACTGTGCCGCCTACTGTGTATCCTATTGACATCCTGATGGGGCTTGTCTGTTCCTGAAGCTTCAGGAGTATTGACATCAGCTCCACATCACTATCCTTGTATTTCTCCATTACAACCTACCTTTCCAACCAATTACAGGCTCTTTGATATAGTCCTTGTCTTTGGTTTTCCTCCAACCTTCTTCAGAGATACCCGGCTCACTACTTCCAATGAGTCCGGAAGGTTCTTGACCACAAGCCAATTCTCCGGCACCAATCCATGAGCCTTCATCATCTTCTTCTGTTCCCTTGTGGGAGCCTTTCCGTTCTTCATCAGTAGCTCACCTCCGTCTCCTCTATGATTTTGTCAATTATATTGAGAGCGTTTTCCTTTCCCTCAATCTCTGCCTCAAGCTCTGCATCCAACTTCTCTCTGTGCTCAACCAATGCTTCCATATCATCACTTGACAGGTTCAGCAAGTGCATCATCTCCTCTCCTGTGGTATAATATGAAAAGCAGCCGGGACAACCATCTATGGAAAATCAAAATCATCCGGTAGGAAAAAGGTTAGGTTGTACCACAAAAACCTTATTATCAATCACCTTCCCTGTTCATGGTGCCACCCGTGAAGATACTAAGCGGAAGGTGACCTCTGTGAGTCCTTCTTTAGTAGAGAATCTCGGCTTCCCGTTACTATCACTGATGAGGATGGATGTGTGCTGTACACATCTGACTCTGATTTAATGTAGAAAGGAGGAAGCCCCGGCTGCATTTTCATGCTATTCAATTCTTCAAGGTAGGACAGGACAGCTCTTCTATCTCTTCCTGTATCCGTTGCACTTCTCTCTGTGCGTTCCGGAGGAGCTCATCAAGCTCATGGGCTTTCTTTGCTCTTGGAAGCATGTCATGGAAGATTGTCATACCAAAGCTCTTATACAGTTCAGCAACTTCATCTTTGCCGGATGTGTTCCGGATAGATGGATGCCACATGTAGACTTCTTCAATCACTTTGTACTGCTCATCCGTGACAGTTCTTTCAATTCTTTCTTCAAACTCCTGCTTCTGCATCCTGCACCTCCTTCATTCCTTCATAGTTCCATTTCCTGATACCCTGAACCGGGTGACTTTCTTTGTGCCGGAGAACTCCGGCTATTGAGATTTTCTAAGAAATTTGCTATATTTGATTTGATTATCTTGGGTTACAAATAACCCGTTGCAAGAATATAATATCTCACATATCTAAGAATGTCAACCACTTTTCTTAGGTTTCTAATATTCTATTTTAGATATGTGAGATTTATCCTTGAGAAATGGAGGACTAAATGGAGAACATGATTGGTCAAAGAATTAAAAAAGGCGGAAAGAGCTGAAGATAACACAAACTCAAATTCAGCAAGAAACAAGCATATCTTCAGGCAATTTGAGTTGCATTGAAAACGGGAAATATCTTCCTCTGTTGTAGCCTTAGTTGAGTTGTCTAAGATACTGGACTGTTCTATTGATTGGATGCTAACAGGAAAATCTTCGATTTCTGATAACACTTCAATATTAGATAACGAAGAAACAGAGCTATTAAATGGTTTCAGGGAACTCTCTGAAGATGATAAAGAAGAGCTTCTTTGCCTGCTACATCTGAAACTCCGGAAGGTGAAAAAGAAAGAGATGTGACTGCAAAATCATCCGGATTGACAGGTACAGAAAATGGTGACATGGTGGGCTGATTTTTTTTACTCTTTTGGGTTACTTGTAACCCTGTTTTTGTCGCATTGCTTTTCATGGAACTATTTCCCGAAAAAAGTCCCTTTTGCTTGAAAACTAAGCCAATGCGACAACTTTTTACAAAGTTCTATTTTGTCGCATTGATTACATCCAGTTCCGGCTCTCCGGTTTCGTGTTCTGATTGCATTGAGTAACGCCATTTTTTTCAAGCGTTACTCCCAAAAAACCCTTATTTTATGGGACTTTACGAAACAAACACGCACATTGACAACACTTAATCAGTAACGTAATAACGCCACGTTATAACGCTTGACCTATTTTCAGAAGAGGATGCCTGATGTATAATGTCCTTACAACCTAACTTTGAGGTGTTGTGGATAGAACAAGTGCTCAAAAACCAAGTAAAACCAATGCTTCCAAGCACTCTATCCACTTCCCTCCCTTCCAAGGACACAAAAAAGCATCCGAAACAGCTTATTCTCAAATTCGCTGTCAAAGATGCTTCATTTTTCTCTATGAAATTCGCCACAACCCTTGATTTCACGGGGTTTCCCGTCATTTCCCACCTCTTCACGGATGGTCTCACGATCTTATGGCAGATGACGCCTGCCCAACAAACTTTTTCGGTGGACTTGGTCTTTTTACCGTAAATGGAATTCCAAAAGCCAGTTATTATGCTTATACTCTCTTACGGCAGTTAGGAGATCAGTTTTTAGGACGAGGAGACGGTTATTTCATTACCCGTAAACACAACAGTTATCAGATTATGTTTACAATTACAAACATTTTAACTATCTTTATGCCAACGGAGAACGTTTTGATATGACAGAAACATTATGTAAATCGAACACATGGGAGTTCTTATGACCAATGGGTTTCCATGGGTGGATTAGAACTTACCACTCCTTATGAATTTGACTTGTTAAAAAATCCTCTCCAGGATTCCATCAGAAGCTGATGCATATCGCTTCTGATGAAACCCTAAGATTGAATGCAGAATTAGAACTATTAGAGATTCGACTTATTCAAATCACACCTGTCATCTGCCCATCTGACGTTAGCAGATAGAACAAATAGAAAGCAGATCTTTAAATGCCTGAATCGGATATGTCACTTGGCTATGACCTGCGGCATCTCCGATTCCAGCACTCTGAAAATCACCAGCATAAGCAGCATCAATACCGGCAAGCGCATCCTCTACGACCAGACAATTTTCAGGTTTTTCACCAAGCATCTCAGCCGCTTTCAAAAATACTTCCGGATCCGGCTTTGATTTCGTAATATTCGTTCCGTCACTGATTGCATCAAAGTATCCGTTTAATCCAATCTGTGTCAGAATCTTTTTCGTATTTTTACTGCTTGATCCAATCGCAAAGCTTATACCCTCGCTGACGTAATATTTCCAGTGTCTTTTTTACCTCCTGCGACAGATCATCCGGAGACATCTTTTCCAACAGACGAACATAACTTTCATTCTTCCTTGCGGCAAGTTGTTCTTTTCCTCCTGTGTATATTCTCTTGATGCTTTCTCCAAAATAATGTCCAGACTTTCCATACGACTTACTCCCCGTAGTCTGCCATTAATTGTCTCATCGAAATAAATTCCTTCTGCGTCTGCCATTTCTTTCCATGCCTGATAATGATACTGATCCGTAAAGCATATAACACCATCCAAGTCAAAAATAATTGCACGTATTGTATTCATAGGATACCCCCTTGTAAACTTATAGACTATGTATCTTTTTAAGATAACAAAAATAAGGACAGCTTTTTAGCCTCTGATTAGACCAAAAAACTGTCCTTATTTTCTGCATTGTCTATCTTTTATAATGTTCTAACCGATACTTTCGCGGTGTCATTCCATATCTTTCTTTAAACTGCCGGAAAAAATAGCTCTGATTTTCATAACCAACATCTAACGCAATCTCTTCCACTGACAAATCTGTCTCCAATAATAAATGTTCAGCTGTCTCAAACCGCCTGTGCTGCAAAAGTTCCTGAAAATTATATCCGGTCTTTTGCTTGATGAGTCTGCTAAGTACCGTCATGGACTGATGGGTATCTGCTGCTATCTTGGTAAGATTTGCATTTTGCAGTCACTGTTAATATATCCAAGTACTGCCTGTACAACCGTCTCCTTATAATCCATGGAAGAATTATGGCTTAAGCTTTCAAGATGATTCAGCAGATATAAAAAATACAAGTCCCATAGAATACTGATTAATTACATCCTCATTTGCATGTTCATGTAACATGGAATCAATCATATTTTCCATAAGATTTTCCACCTGCGGATCTTCCTGCAGCTGGAACAGCAGGTAATGTGAAACGGGATCTTTCTGCCGGAACGCACCGACAATAAATTCCGCCAGTACATTTTTCTCATGCAGCATGGAGAGCGGGATTTCAAAAAACTCCGGTAGCGCAATAAAATTGATCCCGATATCCTCATATTCCGCCCGCCGGATCGCATGACGCACCTGCTGGTTTAACATCAGCACATCTCCCTTGTGAAGGGTCAGCTCTTTTCCCTCAATGATATGTGTGATGTTTCCCTGCACCACATACATCATCTCCACATAATTGTGCCTGTGCTCGGGAATTCCACAAAACGGCTGTGCGGGCGCACCGTGACAGCCGTCTCTCTCTAACAGCAGTTCCCGGTCGATCTCACTGATCGAATCTTTCGCATATAACTGTTTTTCCATGTTTCCCTGTCCTGACTGACTTCTTTTTCTTCTTCTGATATGAGTTTCAGTTCCTAAAAGCTGTTTGCGCATGCGCTTGATTTCCTGTCTTCTAAAAATCTTTTTTATAGTGACTCCAGCAGTCCTTTGATCCCGTCTTTTTCAAAAATATCCTTATAATATGCAACTTCCCCCTGGATCAGCTGGTCGATCACCTGCATGCCGAGAAGCTCCACAGGCGCCTTGTCGTCCGTCATGATATAATCTCCCGCCTCATACACACTGCTGGTGTCTGCCACATGAAGCATCATATCGCGCAGATCGGAATGTCCGGTCTCATTTGCGTTATTCTCTAATGTCTTTACCATGTCTGCATTGGAGGAAGCATACAGCTCCCGGTTTGTGGAACCGTCCACATCCACGGTCACGATATGGTCAAATACGGATGCAATGGTATCCGACAAATACTGGTTGATATTGCCCTCATTGTTTCCGCGCATATTCATGTTTACGACCATCACGCCGTTCTCGTTTAAATGCTCTTTGACCATCGTAAAAAATTCGACCGATGACATCTGAAACGGGATGGTGATATCCTGGTAGGCATCCACCATGATAACGTCATATTTCTCGTCGATCGCCTGTAAATATGCCCCTGCCATCATAGGTCGTCACTTTGACATCGTCCGGCAGGGAAAAATATTGTCTGGAAAGCGCCGTGATCTTATCGTCGATCTCCACGCCCTCGATTGACATATCACCGAAATATTTTTACACTGGGTCGCGTAAGTTCCGGTTCCCATTCCAAGGATCAGAACATTCATATCCTCTGCCTTTTATCCGGTATCATGAGCGGCGCCGCCATCGCATAATCGTAATACATTCCGGTCAGACCGCCGTCTTTCATGTAGAGTGACTGCACACCGAACAGGACATTCGTGGATAAGATCACGCGCCTGTCATCCTCGGAGACCTGTAAATAATTATAAATGGATTCCCCTTCGTAACTTAAGTCATTCTGCCAGAATGCAAAAGAATCCGAATAGCCAAGTCCACAGCAGAGTACGAAAATAACTGCCGATACTGCCACCTTCTTCTGTCCCCTGTGGCTGCTCAAAAAATACACTGCGGCTAATGCGATCAGAATTCCCGCAAAAATGAGAAACGTGATAGAGGTTCCGACTGCCGGAATCGTCACAAAAGTCGGCACAAATGTTCCGATAATGCTTCCGATCGTGTTGAATGCTCCCAGCGTTCCGACCGTTTTTCCACTGTCGTCAAGACTGTCCACCGAGTATTTCACAAGGGATGGCGTCACTGTGCCGAGTAAAAACAGTGGGAATACAAAAATCACCATACATGCCACAAATGCGGCAATAATGAAATTGCTGCTGACGGTAAAGATCAGCAGTGCCGATATTCCAAGGATAATGTATTTTCCGACGACCGGTATCAGTGCGATCCAGATCGCAGCGATCAGTATTCTGCGGTACAGTTTGTCCGGGTCCGGCGACCGGTCCGCACTTTTTCCTCCATAAATATTTCCCAGTGCCATAGCAATCATGATGGTTCCGATGATGATCGTCCATACAATCTGTGAAGAACTAAAATACGGGGCAAGCAGCCTGCTCGCACCAAGTTCTACTGCCATCACGGACATTCCGGCAAAAAATTCCGTGAGATACAAAAACAGCTTATTTTTTAAAATTCCTGACTTTTCCATAATTCTCCTTTCTTTTTCCCCTCTAGTATAGCTCATAAAGTGGACTCCAAGTCAAGTTTTTTATCCCGCATCAGGATTTTTCCCCAATCATTACCCTGCATCTCTTTTTTATAAAATGCGATTCCATATTTCAGAATCTTTTCCACACCATCCTCTTCAAGAATGTCTATATAATTGTTCCCACCGATCTGTTCTAACGCAGACTGGCATGCCGTTTCCAAATCTCCATCCTGTGCATACTTAAGTTCCAGAATGATTCCCATTTCACCGTCATCCGTCTCGATCACAATATCACTGTAACCATCGCCTGATTCTTTATTCGAAGAAACACTCCACGATTCCTCATACCCGAGAATTCCAAGTAAGATACCGTGATAAAAGTTTTCTTTCATCTTTTTTCTCACAAAAGTATCCCGGATACTGATGGCCCGCCGCAGATAATCACACAGGCATTTTTCTATCGTTTCTGTTTCTCCGTTTCTTAATGCTTCACAGAATGTATTTAACAGCACGCCATTCTTCGGTACATTTTCTTTAAAAAATTCCATAATCTGGGCTGTAAAAATCTTCCGGATCTCCATATTCGGAATCACCAGCTGGAACGTATCCCCCGCTGCCCGTCCTCTTTGTGTAAGATATCCTGTTGTAAATAATACACTCCATAGATTGTCAATGCTGTCATTCATTTCTTTATAAGTCAGTTCCTGATGGATTTCTTTCTCGATCACTTCACCTGCAACAAGCCGCTCTATCTCACGCCTTAGCGTTACTTTATCTGATTCCCTGATAAATCTTTTGACTGCCTCATTGCTGCTTGTATTTGACCAGTAATTTTAGGCTCTGCCAGCGGGTCCGCCCGCAGCGTGTCCACATAATTGATTACATCCCATGGACAATAAACTTCTGCTTTTCCGAACTGATATCCGTCATACCACTCCCTGATATCCTCGTAATGATCGGAAAGTTCATAGTATTCCAGCATCTCCCTTACTTCTTCATCGGTAAATCCGAAATACTCGTCAAACTGTACATCTGCAATGGAAAAAACCTTCAGATTATTCAGTCCTGTAAAAATACTTTCCCTGGAAATGCGCATACATCCAGTCAGCACCGCAAATTTCAGGCTGTCATTTGTCTTAAGCGCATACTCAAACAGGTTGCGGATAAAGATAACCATCTGATCATAATAGTCCCGTTCAAATGCTTTTTGCCAGTGGAACATCATATTCATCAATCAGAATAATTACTTTTTTCCCATAATGCTTTTCAAGAAGTTCGAAAGCACTTTTAAACTGCTGCATAGTGTTCCCTCATCCACATCCGTTTCAAGTAATGCAATATATGCCTTTTTATCATATTCCGTGAGTTCACTGCTTTCTAACAGATATTGAAACCTTCTTGCCTCCCCTTTGATAAGCTGGACCGTCATCTCTATTGCTTTTTCATAAGTCTGCGCATTGATTCCTTTTAAAAAGAAACAGATATCACCGGATATTTTCCCATGTATTTTTTTCACACAACTCAGTTTCTGTGCAATCTTTTAAATGATTAAAAATTTCCTTATTTCCGTTTATGTCAAAGAAATTTTTTAACATACTCATATTCAGGGACTTTCCAAACCGCCTTGGACGGGTAAAGAGTGTGACTTTTGCCCAATTTTCCATAAGTCCTTTGATCAGATATGATTTATCTATATAGTAAAATCCAGCTGACTGTATTTCTTCAAAATTTTCTATTCCAATCGGTAATTTTTCTTCTCATTTTTCATTTCAACACCCCAAATAGATTTTTACATTTTTGTTTTCATATAACCCTATCTCTCATCGGGATCAGGATCTTTAAATCAAACCAGTTCTCTTTTGTATCAATGCTGACCGCACCGTCATATTTGTTGACCGTATAGCGGATACTTTTGAGTCCGTACCCGTGATATTCTTTCTCTTTTTTGGTCGTGACCAGTTTTCCCTCCTGATATTCCAGATTTCCTTCATAATAATTTTCAAACCGGAGGAGCAGAAAATTTTTCTGTTTTGAAACCGTCACATGTAAAAGGCGTTTCTCTTTATCCGGTATTTTCAGTTCACACTCAATCGCGTTGTCGAGCGCGTTTCCAAAAATGCTGCAGATATCCATTACATCCATGAAATCAAGCAGTGTGCCGTCCGCAACACAGGTAAACGTGATCCCATGTTTCGCGCAGTATAGGCTTTTGGTAGTGAGCACCGTATCGAGCACTTTGTTTCCGGTCTTATTCTGTGTCTCATACTGTCTTATCTCATCCTCCATGCGGTTTAAATATTCTTCGCGTTTTTTCGGATCATCCTCACTCCGCAGGAATGCGATCTGGTGTTTTAAATCGTGATATTTATAATTGATCAGTTCGATGCTCTCTCTCGACTGCTTGTACTGCACATACTGATTCTAGCACATTCTGCACGGATTCGAGTTCTTTTTCTCACACGCAGTTCCCGGCACTGGATCAGATGTGCATAAAGGATCGCGATACCGCCAAGATCTACTAATGTACGGATATTTCCGATCTCAAACGAATAGCGACCGGAAAACGGTGTATTTTCCGTGAGAAAACTCATGTTGCTAACAGCAAACACCGCAACTGCGATCAGTCCGGCGGAAATATATTCCCGGTGGCTGATGTTCATTTTCCCATCTTTAGGCATATGTACCCGCAGAATTTTATACAGGATCAGTGCGATCGCACCATAGATCAGAACCAGAAGACCTCTGCAAAGCCACCAGTTAGTCATCGCCTCGTCGAAAAGTAACATACAACCTGCCATTCGAACGATGCCATAAATTCCGCGACAACAAATGCGATCATCCCAAAATAGGCAGCATCAGTAAAAAGTAATTTCGCAGCAGCTGTAGATAATACGATCATTAAAAATACAGCCACAATCATACAAGGAATCCAGAAATAAATCTTAATATCATCCGTCATGACTAAAAAACACACTCTGTATCAGAAGCACGCTGCCATAATGCCTGCCGTCTGCCATTTTTGAAATCTCTTTTGACCGGCAGGATAAATAACATGCATGCCATCCACTCTGCGACCGCTGTGTAGATTCTTGGTATATCCGGCATAATATGTTCCATCATTTGATAACCTCTCCCCAGTATTTTGTCAGTTCTTCCATAAATTCTTTTTTGCGCACGGCTTAATACCAGCTGCTCGCCCTTTACCATGGCACAGCCGTCCGTGATGCCGTCCACATGCGCTAAATTGATGAGATACCCCTTATTACCACGGCAGAAGTTCATATCAGCTAATTTTTCTTCCATCTCTTTCATTGTGCCTGTTGTCTCATAGTCGCCAAGAATTGTGTGCAGGATCAGCGTATGCCCCTGGCTTTCGATATAATAAATATTTGCGATATTGATCCGCACCGTCCCGCCTTTCATGCTGACCATGATCATCTTTGTCTCTCTTTTTTTTCATGCGCCCGATTGCACGGTTAAGCCTCTGTGAAAATGCAAAATAAGACACCGGTTTTAATACATAGTCGAGTGCATCCACCGCATAGCCGCGGATCGCATACTGTGCCATGTTTGTGATAAAATGATAACGACCTCCGTGTCCACTTTTCGGATCTCCTCCGCTGCCGACATGCCATCCATAAATTTCATTTCCACATCCATCAAAATGATGTCATACTGCGACTGATATTTATTGACGATCTGATCCCCATCCGAATAGATCGTGATATCAAAAGCCTCCCCATTTTCTTTTTCATATTGATGTAAAAATTCCTCAAGCTGCTTTTGCATACATCGCTTCATCTTCTACGATTGCAATTTTTATCATATATTTTTTCTCCATTTTCTTTTCCAGTGTACCTGCTCACATTCGCCGTTCGGCAATCATGTGAACATGTTGACTCACTTGCGCTCATGATATCATCCCCCACAAACGTTTTGTGAACGCAAATGGGGACCTGCACCAAATTTATTTTAGTACAAGTCCCTGTTATTTACCACTTTTTATCTGATTACATTTTACCTAATCACGTTTCACTGCCGCTTTGATCAGGTGTGCCGTTCCCCTGATGCGGTGTCCGTTTGCCATCTCCGTCAAGGCTTCTGCCATCTCCATAGTGACAAAACCCCCCGTCATTTTCGCATAGCCGCGGATCGGCATATTATAATTAAACAATACATTCAGATTTGGTTTTCCCTGCCATTCGCTGATCTTTAACAGAATGCGCAGCACTCCGTAGAAAATTTTACCGAAAATTCCCTTTCCATAATAGAGCTGGCAGACTGCATCATTCATGCGGATCTCCCCGCTCCAGCTTCCATCCGGGATCTCTCTTCCATACAGTCTGCGGAATGTATCATCGGAAATGTTTTTGATCTCACCACTGAAATATTCCGGCAGTTCTTCTCTGCTGTAGCCACCCTCTGTAACAGTTCCATTTACCGCAAGTGATCCCTCAAGCAGCATTTCTTCCGCATTGCTTCCGATCATGATCTGATAGGTTCCCGTTTCCACTTCCCAGCTGTCTGTCCGTGTATCATAAAAACGGAATGTCTTATCGTCAAATAAAATCCTTATTTCTTTTTTTCTTCTCCCGGAGCCAGTTCCACCCGCGCAAAACCTTTCAGTTCACGCAATGGACGGAACACGGAATCAGATTCTTTTCCGACATAAAGCTGTGCGATCTCTGTTCCTGCCACAGTTCCGGTATTTTGGATCTTAAATTTCACACCTTCCGGATCCACTGTCAGATCACGGTAGGTAAATGTGGTATAACTGAGTCCGAAACCAAACGGGAAACGCACTTTTTTACCTACTGTTGTGTAGTAACGGTATCCCACATAAAGTCCCTCCCGGTATTCGCTGCTTCTCTCTTTGCTCGGATAGTATTCGTATGCCGGCGTATCTTTTCCGGATGGACATATTTTCCGGTCAGAACATTAAGCATCGCAGACGCTCCCCGCCTGACCACCAAGATAACCGTGTACAATTCCTTTGACATACGGATACCACGGCATTTCCACGGAAGATCCCGCTGAGAGGACTACAATCACATTTTTGTTTACTGTGGTAAGCTCATTGATCAGTTCATCCTGTGCTACAGGCATATGCATATGGGCACGGTCGAGTCCTCAGATTCGCTGATCTCGTCAAGTCCTCCGAAAAAAGCACCACATCCGCATTTTTTGCTGCATCAACAGCTGCTTTTACCATTTTTGCATTTGGTTTTCTGTTTCTGATATAACCCTGTTCACAGGCTGTCATCGTAAGTCCGCTGTCTTTATCTCCTCTAATATGGACTCCGGCGGCATTGCCGGATTCACTAAGGAAGATCCTGCTCCCTGATATCGCGGAGTCTTTGCAAAGTCTCCGATCACAGCCACTTTTGTCCCTGTTTTAACGGAAGGATCTGCTCTTCATTTTTTAAAAGGACGATGCCTTTCTCCTCGGCCGCTTTGCGTGCAAGTTTATGATGCGCTTCCTTATTGAAAGTAGTTCCTTTTCCATCCACGGTCGCCTGATGCGTCGCAAAAATGACACGGAGCAGTTCATCTAAGCGCTGATCTAACACACTCTCCTCTAATGTTCCGTTTTTCACGGCATTTACGATATCATGCATTCGATTTTCCGGTGCCCGGCATCTCAAGATGACTTCCGTTTTTCACGCCGAGTGCGTGGTCGTTGCTTCCACCCCAGTCGGATACCACATATCCGTCAAAGCCCCATTCATCGACTAAGATTTCCTGTAACATGTGGCGGTTCTCATTGGCATAGACACCGTTTACTTCATTATAAGAAGACATGATCGACTTCGCTTTTCCTTCTTTTACCGCGATCTCAAATCCGGTCGTATAGATCTCGCGGAAGGTTCTCTCATCCACAACGGAATCATTTGCCATACGGCGCAATTCCTGGCTGTTTGCTGCAAAATGCTTCGGGCAGGCTGCGATTCCTTTGCTCTGGATTCCCCTTACATAGGCTGCCGCCATTTTTCCTGCATGGTACGGATCTTCGGAAAAATATTCAAAATTTCTTCCACAGAGCGGGCTTCTCTTGATGTTTAATCCCGGTCCTAAGATCACATTGACATCCATGGTCACGGCTTCCTCTGCTAATGCCGTTCCGATCTCCTCACCTAATGTTTCATCCCAGCTGTTTGCAACCGAGGCTGCGGTCGGAAAACAGGTCGCAGGGAGACTTGCATTTAATCCCAAGTGGTCTCCGGCTCCCGCCTGTCTTCTCAATCCGTGCGGTCCGTCAGACATCGCCATGGACGGGATTCCGTATTTTTCAAAATCCACTGTCTCCCAGGTGTTTTGCCGGACATCATCAGGGCTTTTTCTTCGAGTGACATCTGTTTTATGATAGATTCGTAATTTAAACTCATGATTGATCCTCTCTTGATTTGTGATCTGCACATCTTTCACTTTCGTAATTTCAGCATAGCACAAACAAAAGATGACGAGGGTATTACACAAATGGGGGCATTTTTTTAAACTGTCAAAAATGCCCCCGAAGAGCTTTTCGCTCTCAATCATGCTCAATCATAGTCATCATAATAGTCATCATCGTAGTCATCATCATCGTAGTCATCATCATCATCCGCAATAACATTCACGGTATATACTACTTTTTACCCTTTGCCTTACCACTTGTACATGTACAGGTTACCCGTACTGTTCCTGTCTTTTCCGCATAAAACTCAACGTCCGTTCCGGTTGTTTTTTCTTTCTGCAAACGAGACAATACTTGTATCACTGATCTCCCATTTTAACTGACTGTTCTTTATTGAGGATCCTTTTTTGACCTCTAAATCAAAAATCATCCCATGCTTCTACATATTTGACTGATTCTCCAACCTTTGCCAATGAATAATCACTCTTTTTCTTCGTCACAGTTACAGTTATCGTATCACCATATTTCTTCTTACTCTTTCCCTGTACATAACACCGGATTTTTGCTTTTCCTGGTTTTACTGCAATGAAATCCATTTCATCGCCTGTGTGGTCACGATCCTCAAATTTTACATATTTTTTTCCTGAAATAATTTCCCAGCGGATATAATCGTCCTCAGCATCTATTGAGTTACTTTTCGCTCTGATTTCAAACTCCTTTCCCTGAGAAACCTTTTTTGCCGACTGCGCTATGGAAACCTTCTTCGGTTTCCAGTTATAATCTGCCTGTGCTGAAATGTTTCCCGTACCAATTACCGCCATCACGACCAAAAGTACAATTAAAGCCTGTTTTGCTGCTCTTCATAAACAAATCCTCCTTTTTTCATGAGAGTTTCTCATTTCTAATTGTTTTGCTTTGTACTTTGATTATATCATGCATTTATTAGAACATTATTAATACGACAAATTTTTTATAATCATTATTGATTTCCATATGTCTGCTTTTATCAAAGCGGCAGTTTTACCTGAAAAACACTCCCACTGCCTGCCTCACTTTTCACTTGGATTTTTCCTCTGTAAAACTTCACAATTTCATAAACCATGGCAAGCCCAAGTCCACTTCCCTCGCCTCCTCGCGATACATCAGTCTGATAAAACCGCCGGAAGATCTTTTCCTGCTCTTCTTCTGCAATTCCTATCCCATCATCCGTTACAGACAAAACAAGTTCCGTTTCTTCTTTCTTTAATTTCGCAAAGATATGCCCATTTCTCTTCCCATAACGATAGGCATTGCTGACAAGATTAACGAGAATTCTTGATAAAAGTTCACGATTTCCATAAAACACTGCCTGCTCCGTCTCATAATCAAGCATAATTTCCTTTTCTCTTATCAGCTTCATATCCAGAGCAAATAGATGCCACCAGTTCTTCCATATCAACAGCTTCCTCTGCATATTTTCCTGATTTCATTTCCAGTCTGGCAAAGTCCAGCATATGATCAATAAGTTTTGTCATTTTCCGCGCCTGACGCCTGATTACCCGCAAGGCATCTTCATATTCCCCTACGCTTCTTTCTTTTTCAAAGTGTATACTCACACTGTGCTGAAATGACAGCCATCGGTGTTCTTAGTTCATGTGAAACGTCGGATGTAAATTGTTGTTCCTTTTCAAATGTACTTTCCAGTCGTTCAAACATCTCATTAAATATATCCGCAAGCTGGTGCAGTTCATCATTCCCTTTTCCAAGATTGATCCTGCATTTCAAATCATTTTCTTCTCAATCTTTCTTGCAGTCCCAGCTATTTTTCTGAATTGGATTTAATGTACGTCCAGCAATAAAATATCCTCCGCAGATGCTATTACGACCAGAACCGGCAGAAGAACCAGTGCAATCCGCATAATCCCAAAGCTCTGACGCTCTCCCTGTTCCTCTGATACCACTCCACGAAGCCATAATCCGTTAAGTCCTTCTGCTGTGAGTTTCCGGTCAAAAATATAATACCCCGTTCCATCCTTCATTACTTTTTGAATCTCGGAATCCACAAATTCCAGATCTGCCACTTTTTGCAGCTATTGGATTTTCTCCATAAATAAGCCTTGACTTTTCATCATACAATCCTGTATAGACTTCATTTACCTTGCTCAGAAAATCGTCGTCAATTTCAGATACCCTTTCCGGTAATCAATCAAATAATCAATATCCGCATCTGTACGGATTTCATCCATCCCAGAAAAATATTCAATCTCATCCACATTATTTTCCACTGTCTCCACCAGACTATCCTGTATTGTTTTTATCAAAATCTGACGGCTGACGACAAAAATCATCAGATATGCAAATAGTACTATTACCACCAATGCTGCAGTAAACCAGATTGTTATTTTCAGACGGATTGAGAATCTCCCCATATCTTAAATTTCCTCTCTCATTATAAATCCTCTTCCACGGACTGTATGAATCAGCTTTTTGTCATAGCCACCATCAATTTTTTTCGAAGATAGCTGATATAAACATCCACTACATTCGTGCCCCCTTCGTAATCAAAATTCCAGACATGATCCTCTATCATCTCACGAGACAGCACACGCCCCTGATTGTACATGAAATATTCCAGCATGGCATATTCTTTAGCCGATAATGTGATCTCTTTTCCCCCGCATTACCCTGTGGGAAGTGCAATCCAAAGAAAAGATCCGCAATATGCAAAACATTGTCAGTAACTCCGAAAGATCCCCTCATCATTGCACGCAGACGTGCTGACAACTCTTCAAACGAAAATGGCTTCACAAGATAATCATTTGCCCCACTGTCTAATCCTTTACTCTGTCCGAAACAGCATCCTTTGCTGTCAGAAATAGCACCGGTGTTGTCTTTCCCATTCCCCTCAGCGCACGCAGCACTGTAAATCCATCTGCTTTTGGCATCATAATATCAAGAATCACTGCATCATACTCCGTACAGGAAAGAATATCTATTGCTGTCCTGCCATCAAAACAATGATCCACACTGTAACCATCCTCAGTCAGTTTTTGAACAATAATGGCATTTAAATCCTGTTCATCTTCCGCCAAAAAAATTCTCATGTTTATTTCCTTCTCCTTTGTTTTTTACCGCGTCATTATAATCCCTTTAAATCAATTGTTATATAATAAAAAAGTAAAGAAACCAACATTTATAACATTCACGAAAGAAGATATTTCTTGCAGATACTATACAACATTCATTTCTCATATACAACCTGTAAAATCTTCTTACGCACAAAAATGCCCCGAAGAGCTTTTCGCTCTCCGGGGCATCCTCTCATCTGTTATCCCTCAATGGATATGTATCGTTTTTCCGGTACTTTCTTTGCTTCTTCCTTCGGGACATCCAGTGTTAAAATACCATTTTCGTATTTTGCGTGGATATCGTTTTCGGTAACACTCTCGCCTACATAGAAGGTACGGCTCATACTTCCGGCGTAACGTTCACGTCTGATGTATTTGTCTTTCTTATCCTTCTCTTCCTTATCAAGACCTTTCTCAGCGCTGATGGTCAGATATCCATCGTTTAACTCAAGCTGGATCTCGTCTTTCTTAAATCCTGGAAGATCAACGGCTACTTCGTAACCTTTCTCGGTCTCCTTTACATCTGTCTTCATGAGGTTCTTTGCATGTTTGCCATACAATGTTTTATCAACATCCGGAATCTCTGGGAATGAAAAATCCATCCAGTCATCAAATAAGTTTTCTCCAAAAATGCTAGGCAGTAACATAAGTCATCTCTCCTTTTTCTACCGGTCCACTTTCTGTGGAACCTCCCATGTTTTTTACCTTTGTTTTGGAACCTCAGACGAAGGAACTCTGGGGAATCATCTTCTCTTTTTGTTCCCTCTTCCTTTGTTCTGACTATGTTATACCACCACTTATTAGCGCTGTCAAGAGGTGAGTGCTAATTTTCTGTGAACTTTTGTGAAATCATATTTTAGCTGATATTTTTATCAAAAAAGTCCATTATATCTCGCTTTTCAAACGTTATTCCGTTGTTTCCGAATCCCCAAAATCCAGTATCTAAGCACCGGGATCCGACGTATCACTTCATATAATAAGATTGAAACCACAAATCCACCCACCAATTCAATACCATAGACTACAGTCAATGGCAGCTCCTTTCCAGCCAGAAGATAATTGATCACTAAAAGTACCGGGATATGTAATACATAGATACCGAAACAGCATTTTCCCATATAATTCGTAAAATTATTGGAAAAATCAAGCCATTTTGGACCTGCACCAAGCACGAGCAAAACCATAAAAAATGCATACAGGTTTAAATCCCATCTTGACAGTACATCTTTGTCCGTATATGCCATTCCATAACGTCTTACGATATAAAATATGCCGCTTACAGCTGCACAAATGCCCAATAGAGCACTGCATTTTTATTTTTTCCATGACACTTTCATTCGAAAACAGGTAATATCCGGCTAAAATGCCGGAATATAAATGCCGTTCCGGTAGAACGTGATAAGCAGCGTTGCATTTTCCTGCAATTTTCCGGATCAGAAGCAGAAATAGTGCTGCCACAAACAATACATGGCAAAACCACAGTGCCCCGATACCACAGCATAAGATGATAATGACTCTCACAAAAGCCGGTACACTCTCCGGCATATTGCCACGCGCAGTGTGAAGATAGATCACATATCCACCGAGCCAGCCAAATGCCAGAACACCAAGTGTCGACGGCGCCAGAATCTTATCCACACTCTCTTTCAAAACTGTCTTTCTGTCCTCCTTTTCCAGTGCATATCTTGCACTGATTCCGGCGACCACAAACAGCAGTAACATAAACCACGGATATACAAAATACTGGTAAATCCCCGCAAATGTAACTGCTCCTTCATACGGTTTTAAACCGGCAAACATCGCCTCGGTTCCAATATTATTGTAATAAAAATAAACATGAAAGATCACAACAAAAAAAATCGTCAGAAACCGGATATTATCCAGATAATGTTTTCTCATAAAAATCTCCATTTCCTCCTGCAGTGTTTTCCTCACTTTTTTGTGTCTTAGTTCTTTTATCCTTTTGATTTGCCATTTTTAATGCCTGCTGCACGAAATCTATCATATCATCTGTTTTGACCAGGGCAATCCCCCGTGCTTCATCACCTAACACCATGATCGTATCTCCCGCTTTGATCTGAAAAACTTCTCTCGCCTTCTTTTGGCAGAACGATCTGTCCTCGCTCCGACTGTAACCGTTCCAAACATATGCTTCCCTTTGGCGGAAGTGGAAGACTTTTATTTTTTTCCTCATAATGCAGCATATCCCAACGCCACACCAAATGCTTCTGCCATCCTG
>VOFB01000192.1_pt1 | contig 36757 bp, 44 predicted proteins | sample 5384141 | NCBI WGS metagenome assembly VOFB01 (sample SAMN12384721, study PRJNA508395) | human gut metagenome | isolation source: healthy gut A | host: Homo sapiens
TGGGAATTGAGAGGATCGAGCCATATTCTTTCGCATCCGTGAACGTTTCGCGAAGCATCCGCGCGGCGCGGCGCTGTCCGTCGCTCCACGCGGGGCTGTCGTTGGGGTTTCCGTTCCATTCGGCGACGGCGCAGACGTGCGGCTGAACGCCGCGGCGGAGGAAGCGGCGGTCATGTTCGCAGGCCTTCATCATCAGCGCGAAATACGCCAACTGGGCGGCGCGGTCGTCGATATCCAGCCCGTAGAGGTTGTTTTCGATGATGGCGCTCACTGCGTCGCGGTCGGTATAGCCCTGCGTGCGGTAAATCTCCATCAGCACATCAAACGCATACACGAGGATATGCCCCGAACCCATGCAGGGGTCGAGCAGGCGGATCTCTTCGGGCTGGATTCGGCTCTCCTTCGCGCGAATCTGCGCAAGCTGCACGGCGACCTGCGGCTCCTGCTCGGCTTCATCCATGTAATAGCGCCAGCGCCGGCGAAGCGCAGGGTCGTCGTGCCCTTCCAGCCAGAGGCCGGCCGAGGCTGTTTTCCACCATGTAGCGAACGATCCATTCGGGCGTGAAAAGCTGAGTCGCCGCGCCGATGCGCTCCTTGGTGATCTTGACATTCTTTTTCAGCAGCTCAAAGGTTTCGTTCTTGAGTTCGGTGTTGTAATACTGATACAGCCATCCGATCACCTGAATATCCGCCCAATTTTTCCGCGTCCACCTCCGCCAGCATCGCCAGCACGGAATCCTCCCGCAGCAGCCCGTCGGGGAAGAGCAGTTCCGTGTAATCGCTGATGGGCTCGAACATCTGCGGCAGCACGTCCGAAAGCTGATTGCACAGCGCGATCAGCAGTTCGGTATAGAGCGTTTCGGTTCGGTTGCCCTCCAGCAGCTCGACGACGTGGGAAAAATCCACGCCGTCCAGCTCGACGTTCTGCGCCTGCCGCACCAATTCAGGCAGCGCGCCGGGCGCATCCGGCAGCACGCGCACGGAGACGGGCAGCAGGTTATGCTCCTGCATATAGCGCAGCGCGATGAAGCGGTTGAACCACGTGTAGGCGGTTTCTTCCATCACCTGATCGTAGCCGCGGCTTTGGATGCGCGCCAGCAGCGCGTCGCGCTGGTTGATTTCCGTCTGCGAGAGCAGCGCCCCGCCGAGCGTCTGAACCATTTTGGAGGGGATGACCGCGCCGCCCGCGCAGGTCTTTTCGTCAATGCCGAACCCCCGCGCGCGATCCTTCACGCGCTCGATGAGCGCCACGCGCGCGGCGACGGCGAAATTTTTGAGCTGGGTCTTGTTCATGGATATCCTCCTCGGTGTCGATTTCAATCATCCCTGCCTTCCTCCCGAGGGAGGTGTCGCCGCAGGCGACGGAAGGCGTTCGTCCCCTTGACCTCCCTCCTCGAGGGAGGTGTCGCCGCAGGCGACGGAAGGAGTTCGTCCCCCCCTCCCCAGGCGCAGGCGACGGACCTCCCCTCCCTCCTCCGAGGGAGGTGTCGCCGCAGGCGACGGAAGGAGTTCGTCCCCCCTGACCTTCCTCCCCGGGGAGGTGTCGCCGCAGGCGACGGAAGGCGCTCGTCCCCTGACCTCCCTCCTCCCGAGGGAGGTGTCGCCGCAGGCGACGAAGGCACTCGTCCCCTTGACCTCCCTCCCTGAGGGAGGAGTCGCCACGGAAGGAGTTCGTCCCCCCTGACCTTCCTCCCCGAGGGAGGTGTCGCCGCAGGCGACGGAAGGCGCTCGTCCCCCTGACCTCCCTCCCCGAGGGAAGTGTCGCCGCAGGCGACGGAAGGAGTTCGTCAATTCATCTGAATCGCGTCATTCCCCGCAAGCTCCTGCAAGAGCTTCTGTTTCAGCTGCTCCACATAGGCCTCGATCTCCGCCGCGCTGCTCAGCCGCTTCTGCGGCAGCACGTCGTAGCGGCGGATGGTCTTGATGCGCAGGCTCGGGGCGTTCTGCCCGTGCAGCCCCGCCAAAAGCTGCTCCAGCCGCCTGCACTGGCCGTCGCGATAGGTGAAAATCTGGGTGATGATCGCGTCCAGCTCGACGGGGCTTTCCGCTTCCAGCGCGCGCGCCTTTGAAGGCTTCGAGCTGCTCGTCGATTTTGCGGATGTCGCCGCGCAGCCCGGCTCGTCCCCGGCGAGGGCGGCATATGCACGTCGCCGCGCGCCTGAACGACGGTTTCCTCCACGCGGGCGCGGCGCGCGTCGCTGATGCGCGCGTAAGCCTGCTGAACGGCGGCTTTCAGCTCGGGCAGCCGCCTGACCTCGCGATAGGGGCGCTGCATCTGGATGATGGCGCGGATGGCCTTCGCGGCTTCCACCGCCTGCGGCTCGTCGGCGAAATAATGGCTGTCGCGCTCGGCCTGTTCGCTCAGGCGAACCGCGTCGCGGAACACGCCCGCCTGATTTTTGAAGAAGAAATCGACCTCCGCGAAGTCCTCCTTCCAGTCGAGCAGCTCGTCCTCCGCGCGGGTGAAGGCTTCGAGCATCGCCACGTTGTCGCCGCGCCGGTCGAGGATGCCGCCGATCAGCGTCATGCCCTGCTCCACGACGGCCTTGCCCGGATAGGGGGTTGCGCCCTGATACTGCGCCAGCAGCGCGCCGCACTGTCTCTTTCGCTCGCTCAGCAGCGAAACGATCTGCCCGCAGAGGTTTTCCTCGTCCTGCTTGATATCCATCGTGTCAAACCGCTCGACCGCCTGCGCGCGCGCCCTTTTTTCATCAGCGCGTCGGACGGGGTGACGCGCAGCCGAACGATGGTCTTATCCATATCGGCGCGCCTTCTCAGGCAGTCCACCGCGCGGCGCTCGGCGTAGGGAATCGCCAGATTATCGCGGATGAGCTGCAATTTCTGCGCGCGCATCAGCGTCGCGATCAGCGCCGCGACGTCGATTTCCCGCCAGCCGTAGGGCGCGGCCTGATAGCGCCGCTGTATTTCGCCGACGGTGACGGCGATGTGCTGCCGTTCGCGCACCTCCATAAACTGGCGGATCTCGTCGAGCGCCTGCGCGTTGGGCGCGTCCACGCCGAGCATGGTTTCCTGCTGGTTTTCGCCGGTGAGGATGCGGCGGATGTCCTCATCGCCCTGCGCAAACGCGGTCACAAAGTTCAGCTTGCTGTAAACGTCCTCGATCAGGTAGCCCATCGCCTGATCCAGCGCGTCCTTGACGTTCTGCGCGCGGATGTTCATCCGCTCGCCCGCGATGTAGAACGCGCCCTTGACGATGGCCTCGCGGAGCAGCGTCGCGGCGGTTCTCTCGCGCTCGCGCGCCTCGCTCTGCCGCGCCTGAATGATCTTGCGGATGGCCTCGGGGAGCTGGCTGACGTTGCGGCTCTTGACGTATTTCGCGATGCGCAGCGCCTCGGCGATTTCGTTGTAATAGCCGTTGCCGTCCAGCAGCACGATGGCCTCGCTGTTCGCGCGGGATTGCAGGCGCAGGCTGCTGTCGCCGCTCTCCGCCAAATCGGACTCGGCGGTCACGATGCGCAGACGGATGCCGCCGATCTGCTGGCCGCGGATGCCGTTGTCCACCATCTGGTCGTAGGTGAAATCGTAGCGGTTCTTGTAGCGGTATTTTTTGCCGGGGTAAAGGTCGCCGAACACCGTTTCGCCGATTTTGCCGATGATTTCGGTCGGATCGACGAGCGTGCGGCGGATGTCGTTGTTGATTTCCTGCTCCTCGTCGGTCAGGAAGAGATAGATTTCGCCGTTGCGGGAGACGTAGTTTTCATGCACCAGCCTGTCAAGCGCCTGCTGAATGTCACGGCGCATGGTGATTTTGTCGTCGTGTACGTCGGATATCATCAGCGTGCAGAGATTTTCCAGATTGCCCGCCATGCCGTCCACATAGCGGATGAGGAACAGCAGCTTGAGGATATCCACGTCCCCGCGCTTCAGGCCGTCGCCCGCCGCCGCGTCGCGCTCCGCCCTGTCGATCACGCGGCGGACAGCGCCATCCAAAAACGTGTGTACCGTGTCGTAAAAAAGCGATAGAACGGAACGAACGCGCACTCGTCGCAGCCCTGCATGCTCTGCGCCGCTTCCTGAAACGCGGAGAGCATGGAGCGTCAGTCGCCGCCGGAGAGATGCTTGCCGGAAGAGCCGCTCTTTCGCACCTGCACCAGCACATCCTGAAGCAGGCGGAATTGATACGGCACAAACGGATAGGCCTCCACAAACTCCTCTTCCGCGCCGTAACCCTTCATATCCGCGGGGCGTGTCCTTGGCGAAGCTGAACAGGTTGCGCATCACCGAGGCATTCTGATGATAGGTCATCCGAAGCAGCTCCGCCGCCGCGTCGTTTTTCGCCAGAATACGCCGCTTGATGACCTCGTCCACCGAGGCGGAGGACAGGCTCAGCCGCGTGTTGAAGCGCCCCTGTATCTTGGAAAAATCGTTGCCCTTGACGTGCGTCACCGCGTCGATGTCCTCCTGACTGGTGACGATGACCCACCTTGCCCTTGCAGCGCGAACCCAGCTCCTCCACCAGCGTCTGCAAGTTGAGCATCATGCCGGAATTGTCGCCGATGTATTGCCCGATTTCATCGACCAGGAACACGAGATGGAAATTCGGCGCTTTGCCGTCCACATATTCCGCAATTTCGCGCCCCAGCCGCTCGATGCTCATGTCGGCGTTCTCTTCGCCGTTGAACCAGTTGCGGGCTGCCGTCTCGCTCATGCCCGCCGTCTGGGTCAGCGCGGCGACCACGTCGTCCTCCCAAAACGCGAAGGCTTCCCGCGCGGTTGCCCACGGCTCGGTGTTGACAGCCTCAAACGCCGCCTTGAACGCCTCCAGCCTGCCCTGCCTGTCCAGAAAGCGTTCCAGCGCCGCAACCTTCATGTCGTCGCCGTAATAGCCGCAATGCTCGTAAAACACCTTCGTAAATACCCGCAGAATGGCGTCCTGATCCTTGCCCATCGGCGATTTCGCGTCGATGTTGAACAGAATCGTCTCCGTCGGCACTTCGCTCACCGGCGCATCATCGCGTAGCGCAGCGGATCAAAGCTGAATTTATCCTCAAAATAGTCGATGGCGCGCTTCCCGCCGATTTCCTCGTTGGCCAGCAGATACGATAAGATCTTGAGGAAATGCGATTTACCGCTTCCGAAAAAGCCGCTGATCCATACGCCCATCTGGTCGGTCGCGCCGTCCACGCTTTGCTCATAGTGGTCGTAAACGATCCGAAATGCTTGCGCAGTTCGCGCGTGATGACATATTCCTCCAGCTCCTGCCGACGGTTTTCGTCGTCCGTCTGCATGACCTTAATCACGCCGTTGATTTGCCTGTCGATGTCCTTTTGAAACATGTCGTAAATCTTCATTTGCATGTCATCCTTTCACGATGTTAAATGCGCGGTAATAATTGTCGTCCTCAAATTCGCCGAACAGCGTCAGGCTCTGTCCCGAATATTCGCCCGGATACAGCAGCACCACCGGCACGTCGTCGAACACATGCTGCAAATTGTTGAGCACGTTGTGGCTGCGCATGTAGGGATAGACCCGCCCCACGCCGCCGATGATGACCACGTCGCCCGCCCGATGCGATTCGTATTTCATTTTGTCCACGTAGGCCTGCGGCGGCGCAATGCGCTGAATCTGCTGGCGCATAAATTCCTGACCGCGCTGCTTTTCCATCTGCCCGATGCGGTCAAGAATCCGCCGTTCCCTGCAAATATCCAGCAGAATCTCATATAAATCGTAAATAATCACACGGCATTTATCCTGTTCGCCCGCATATTCCGCGCGGATCTCGCGCACAAACGCGCGAACCGCCATCTCTTCCTCCGGCGGATAGGCAAAAATATACAGCCCAACCTCGTTGGATAGCCCTTTGTTTTGCAAAAAAGCCTTCGTCGCCAAACATTGCCCGCAGCGCGTCCAGCCTCGTTCCGATTTCACTCATGCGCGCCTCCGTCAATCCAAAATATTGAACGCGGGCAGAAACGCGCGAAGGCCGTTCTCCCGCAGCTCGTTTTCCATCTCCATCGGCAGCAGAACGGGATTCAGTTTTTCCGTGCGCATGTCATCCAGATACCCCGTCTCCGTCAGGCACCGATGCAGCACGCCGCGGATGCGCTTCACCGTCTGCCGCTCCATCCCGCAACGTTCTCATCCTGTTCGGCCAACCGCATCAAAACCAGATTCATGTCCTTCCGGGTCAGCGAATAATCCAGCGTGCGGTATTTCTCCCCCACCACGCCGACCATGAATTCCGCCACCAGCCTGTTTTGCAGCATCAGCGCAATCAGCGCCGCCAGCCTTCCATCCGCCGCCAGCCCTTCCGCCAAGGCTTCCATCATGCGCGGCATGCCTTTGATTTGCGCCACGCGCTTCAGGCATGCGCGGCATTTGCTTTTGATTTCCCGCTGCGTCGGGTATTGAAACAGGTTATCGTCGTAAACCCTGCTCAGGATTTCCTCTTCCGTCATGCCCTGGATCGTCATCTGCGCCACCTTGCGCATTTCCAAAAACATAAATTGTTCCCGCGTCAAGGCGCCGTCATATATCCCGCTCATGCGTCCCTCCGTTATCAAAATGTGTACTTTTTGAAAGCTATATTTACCCATGTTCATTATAGACTGCCAATTCATATTTTTCAATGATTTCCATATGGAAGAATTTGCGTCCTTTTTTTGCTTTCAAAAAGTACGCCTTATGAAACGGTTTCATTGCATTTCCGCACGGCCTTTGCCTTTCGATAAAACGTCGAAACGCTCATCCGGCAAAGTTTCGCCGCCTGCTGCAATGAAATCCGTTTTTCATTCCACGCCTCGGCCGCATTTTCAAAATTCTCCGGCAATAAAAGGAGCGGCCGCCCAAAACGAACGCCGCGTTCCTTGGCTGCCACGATGCCCTCCGCCTGCCTTTTTCGGATGCTGTTTCGTTCGCTTTCCGCCACAAACGATAGAATTTGCAGCACCAGATCCGCGATAAACGTGCCCAGCAGGTTCTTTTCCCGTCTCGTGTCCAGCAGTTCCATGTCCAGCACGCAGATATCCGCGCCGATTTCCTTGGTCAGTACGCGCCATTGACGCTGTACCTCTTCATAATTGCGCCCAAGCCGGTCGATGCTGACGATATACAGCAGATCGCCGCGTCTTATCTTCTTGAGCATTGCCTGATAAGCCGGCCTTTCAAAATTCTTACCAGATTGCTTATCCACAAAGATATTCTTGGGCGCAACGCCCATCTCCCGCATCGCGATTCGCTGCCTGTCCTCGTTTTGATCCATGCTCGATACACGAATGTAACCAAATATCCGATTTGCCATTTCCTGTTCCGCCTTTCTTTATTGTGCATATACGCCATGGGCATTGTAGCGGAACAAAAAGAAGAAACGGTAGGTCATTCTTTTAAACACAAAAGTTGGTGAAAAGTCATGTATAACCTCGATTTCAAGATACATAAAAAATCACCCCATTCGAGGTGACTTCCAGCCGGGCGACTAACTCCGGTTTAGCTTGGTGGGGTCGATAGGGCTCTTTCTTGCGGCTCGACGCCGCTTCGGTCAGGCGGCTCTGACAGCCCACCGGGCTGTCAGTCACTCCGCCTCTTTCTCGCCCATCGCCCCCCAAAGGCATAAAAAAAATCACCCCGTTCGAGGTGACTTCCAGCCGGGCGACTAACTCCGGTTTAGCTTGGTGGGGTCGATGGGGCTCTTTCTTGCGGCTCGACGCCGCTTCGGTCAGGCGGCTCTGACAGCCCACCGGGCTGTCATTCACCCCGCCTCTTCTTGCCCATCGCCCCCAAAGGCATAAAAAAATCACCCCATTCGAGGTGACTTCCAACCGGGCGACTAACTCCGGTTTAGCTTGGTGGGGTCGATAGGGCTCGAACCTACGACCTCCACGATGTCAACGTGGCGCTCTGACCAGCTGAGCTACGACCCCAAGCACGTTGATTATTATACATCACGCTGCCCGACCTGTCAACCCCTTTTTCACTCTTTTTTTGCCGATTTCCGCATCTTTTCGCGTCAAGCGGCCAAAAAAGAAAGGCCTTGCAAGGAAATTTTTCCCGTCGGTTTCGCTCGGTTCGTCGCGCGGCCATTTTATCCGCAAAGCGAATCGCCTTTGATTGACATTCGGCACAAAATACGTTAAACTGATGGTTGAAACATTTTGCTTTCATTAGATAAAACAAAAGGCGGAGACTTTTTCTTGAGAATACTGGGCATCGACCCCGGTCTGGCGACGATGGGCTGGGGCGTGATTGAGGCGGACGGCTATCGGGAGAAGCTGGTGCAATACGGCGCGCTGATTACCTATCCGCGCGACACCTTTCCCACGCGCCTGCGCTGCATCTACACGGGCGTGCGCGGCCTGCTGGAAACCTTCAAGCCCGACGAAATCGCGTTCGAGGAGCTTTTTTTCTCCAAAAACGTGACGACGGGCATACAGGTCGGCGGCGCGCGCGGCGTGGCGCTGGTCGCCTGTCAGGAATACACGGATAACCTGTTTGAATACACGCCGATGCAGATCAAGCAGGCCGTCGTCGGTTACGGCGGCGCGGATAAGCATCAGGTGCAGATGATGGTGCGGATGCTGCTGGGCATCCGGGAGATTCCCAAGCCCGACGACGCGGCGGACGCGGTGGCCTGCGCCATCACCCATGCGCACGCGGGCGCGGGGCGCGAGCATTTCAGAATTAAGTGAGGCTACCATGATTGATTTCATCGAAGGCACGGTCGAAAGCAAGGCGCCGGGCGAGCTGGTCATCAGCGCGGGCGGCGTCGGTTTTTTGCTGCTCTGCTCCAACGCGACGCTGGCGGAAGCCCCCGCGAAGGGCGAAAAATGGCGCTGCTATTCCGTGCTGAACGTGCGCGAGGACGCCATGGAGCTGTTCGGCTTCGCCTCCCGGCAGGAGCGCGCGATGTTCAAAAAGCTCTGTCAGGTGACGGGCGTGGGCGCGAAGACGGCGCTGGGCGTTCTCTCCGCGCTGCCGGTGCGCGAGCTCTCCGTGGCGATTGTCACCGGGGATATCGCGGCACTCTCCCGCGCGCCGGGTATCGGCAAAAAGACGGCGCAGCGCATCGTTCTGGAGCTCAAGGATAAGGTCGAGCAGCAGGACGTATCCGCCCCCGCCGGGAGCGCCGCGCCGGTTTCGCCCGTCGTCGGCGACGCGCAGCGGGAGGCGCAGGCGGCTTTGCAGGCGCTGGGCTACACCTCCGCCGGGCTGCGCGCGCCATCAACCTCGTGCGCGATCAGGCGGATACCGTCGATGCGCTGATTATGCTGGCGCTTCGCCAGATCGGCTCCCTTTAATCCGCCCGCAAAGGAGACAGAACGAACATGAAACTGCCCGAGGATCCCGTGATGCTGCTGAGCTTTGTCAACACGAAGCTGCGCGATCAATATGCGTCGCTCGACGCGCTCTGCGACGATCTGGATGCGCCGCGCGCCGCCCTTGAAGCCAGGCTCGGCGAGATCGGCTATTTCTATAACGCGAAGGAAAATCGCTTCGCTTAAACCGGCATGAGGTAAGAAGATGGAAGAAGAACGACTTGTGATGAGCGGCTTCCGCGAGGAAGAGGACGATCAGGAGAGCAGCCTCCGCCCCAAAACCCTGCGCGAATACGTCGGGCAGCAGGCGGTGAAGGACAGCCTGAACATCTACATTCAGGCCGCCCGGCAGCGGCGGGATTCGCTCGACCACATTCTGCTCTACGGCCCGCCGGGTCTGGGCAAGACGACGCTCGCGGGCATCGTCGCCAGCGAGATGGGGCAAAACATCCGCGTGACCAGCGGCCCGGCCATCGAGCGCGCGGGCGATCTGGCCAGCCTGCTGACCAACCTTTCCAGCGGCGACGTGCTGTTTATCGACGAAATCCACCGCTTGTCCCACGCGGTCGAAGAGGTGCTCTACCCCGCGATGGAGGATTACGCGCTGGATATTATGATCGGCAAGGGGCCGTCGGCGCGGAGCATCCGGCTCGACCTGCCCAAATTCACGCTGATTGGCGCGACCACGCGCGCGGGCTCGCTTTCCGCGCCGCTGCGCGACCGCTTCGGCATCATCTTCCGCCTGCAAATGTACACGACGGAGGAATTGATGCAGATCGTGCACCACTCCGCCGGTGTTTTGGGGATTCAGGCGGAGGAGGACGGCGTGCGTGAAATCGCGCGCAGAAGCCGCGGCACGCCGCGAATCGTCAACCGCCTGCTCAAGCGCGTGCGCGACTATGCGCAGGTGCGCGGCGACGGCGTTATCACCAAGGCGATGGCGCGGGAGGCACTGACGCTGCTGGACGTGGACGACCTCGGCCTCGACCGGGTGGACAGGACGATCCTGACCACGATGATGCAGAAATTCGATGGCCGCCCGGTCGGCCTTGACACGCTGGCCGCGACGACCGGCGAGGATGCCGTAACCATCGAGGACGTCGTCGAGCCGTACCTGATGCAGCTCGGCTTTATCATGCGCACCCCCCGCGGGCGCATCTGCACGCAGGCCGCCTACGACCACATGAAGCTCCCGATGCCGTCCGCCATGCAAAACGGCCGGCCGGAGGGGCAGATCAGCCTGCTTGATTAAAACGCGGGCGCGACCTTTCGCTTAACTTAGATGGAAATAACCCAGTCAAAGAGCTCCCTCTTTGAGGGCGTAGAGCTTGCCGCCCGCTGTGCGGGAGACAGGCAAGTGGAACGCCGAAGGTCTGGCACGGCGCAGCCGTGACTGAAGGAGTCCGGCAAACGCGGGCGCGCCCGCGTTTTTGTGCCGAATTTGCCTTTTTGCTCAATGATTGCAGAAAAGAGAATGAACATGAAAACCAGTGATTTTGATTATAACCTGCCGCAGGAGCTGATCGCGCAAACGCCCGTCGAGCCGCGCGACAGCAGCCGCCTGCTCGTCTACCATCGCGATACCGGCGCGGTTGAGCATAAAATCTTCCGCGATGTGATCGACTACCTGAACCCCGGCGACGTGCTGGTCATCAACCAAACCCGCGTCATCCCCGCGCGTCTGTACGGCGTGAAGGAAGGCACCGGCGGCGCGATTGAGTTCCTGCTCCTGCGTCGGCTGAACCTGACGGATTGGGAGGTCATCCTCAAGCCCGGCAAAAAGGCCAAGCCCGGCGCGCGCTTCGTGTTCGGCAACGGCGAGCTCGTCGCGGAAATCCTGGCCATCAGCGAGGACGGCGGGCGCACCGTGCGCTTCTTCTACGAGGGCGTGTTTGAGGATGTGCTCGACCGCCTCGGCCAGATGCCCCTGCCGCCGTATATCCACGAAAAGCTGGAAGACAAGACGCGCTACCAGACCGTCTACGCCAAGGTGGACGGCAGCGCCGCCGCGCCGACCGCGGGGCTGCACTTCACCCCCGCGCTGCTGGAAAAGATTCGGCAGAAGGGGGTCGACGTGGTGCCGGTGCTGCTGCACGTCGGTCTGGGCACGTTCCGCCCCGTCAAAGGAGGACGATGTGGCCGATCACCACATGCACAGCGAATACTACGAGGTCACGCCCGAACAGGCGGAGGCCATCAACGCCGCGCGGGCGCGGCGGCCGCATCGTCTGCGTCGGCACGACGAGCGTGCGCACGCTGGAAACCGTCGCGACGGAGGACGGCGTCGTTCACCCCGGCAGCGGCTTCACCCAGATCTTCATCACCCCCGGCGTGAAAATCAAGGCTGTGGACGCGCTGATTACCAACTTCCACCTGCCGCAGAGCACGCTGCTGATGCTCATCTCCGCGCTGATGGGGCGCGAAAACGCGCTGGACGTCTATCGTCAGGCCGTGGAGGAACGCTACCGCTTCTTCTCCTTCGGCGACGCGATGATGATTCTATAACCGATGAAGCGTGCCGCCAAAGGGCACGAAAAAGATTGGATTGACGCTCATCCTGTTGAGTAGTATAATATATTTGTTCTATGCCTGTTTGAGTGCGGCGTGTAAAAGTACAGGCTGATATGCCGCTACACGATTGGTCATGTAGCGGCATTTATCGTATTCAGAAATTTGAGTTGGGAGGGCGTTCTATGGTCAGATTGAAATGCTATCATGGAACGACAAGGGAGAATGCGCATTCTATTTTGAAGGATGGTAGGTTTTTGCCCAGCGAAACAAGGGATAGTCTAAGACTTGGTAAAGGCGCATATTTTTATTGCAAAACAGGGATGTCTGACTACGCAAAAACCTGCGCTTATGAAACAGCGAAGTATCATCACGAAAAATCTGAAACTGGCAGCTACGGCATTGTTTCTTGCACCATCGAATGCGAGGATACCCAGTTTTTTGATATGTGTGCAGGCCTGATTTTGCCGAACAGTTTCATAAAGCCAGACATGCGCTGTATCAGAAGATGACAAAAAGAGGGACATGTCTACTCTCATTGCGGCGAATTGGACACTCAGACTATGGATATGATCCGATCTATTCGAGATATCGCCATCATCCGAAGTCCTGAATTTTTGGCTTCATGAGCTTTGAGAATCAAATCAAATTTAAAAAGGCCGAAACCGCTCACTTATGTTCCTAATGTGATTATTGTATGTGCCGATACGGATAAGGCCAAAATAAGCGATATCAAAATCGAAGAGGAAGGTGAATTTGATGTTTGATATTGGCACTCTTTATGATGATTTTCTTTCTAAGATCAACTCGATGAGTCGGGAAGAGCTTTTTGAATCTGCGCGGCTCGCAGAAGAAAGCTCTCGATACGCGCATAAGCTCGATAATGGTTATTTTGATGCGGAATGGACAGGCTTTGGTAATACGAAGGTTCAGAGTTTTTCTTCTCCAGATGGAAGCATGTTCGACTTCGGTTCGAACCAATTGAAGTGTGGGCAGGAATATAGCAGCGGAGAATATTTGTATAGAAACGGAGGTGCAGCAGCATAATGGCAGATGCAAAGCCCGGCGTTATCCAGTTTGAAGGATATCGGTTAATTGACGCGAAGTTTTCGTGTGATTCCGGTTTTGAGTTTCACGAGCTCAAGAACGGCGAATTTAGGTATTCTTTTTTCCAAATGCCATACCGCAATCAGCGAAAATGAAATGCAGGTCAATCTGCGCAGCCGAGTGTTCTATTCGGACAACGATGATTTCGACGCGGCTCCATACAGAGTTTCTATTGAGATTGCCGGAAAATTTTCTTCTAAAACTGCATTTAAGAAAATGTGGAGAACAATGCGCTTGCCATCCTGTTTCCGTATGTGAGAAGCATCGTTAGTTGTATCACCGCCCAGTCCGGACGGAACGCAGTGATCCTGCCGACCGTCAACATCGCAAAGGATGTTTGAAGAGTCCGAAGAGGACAAAAGCAAATTGGATAGATGATTTGGCGGTGCGGACACAGTCTGCGCCGCTTCTTTCACATTGAGCCTTCCGGTTTTTACATCACGGTTTTGCACGCACGGCGACGCGATGATGATTACCGGAAAGCCGCAAAAAGACATATAAACCCCACATCTTCGCGCATTTGTGGAATAGCCATCCGTTGTTTTGGGCGTATAATAAAGCCAGATTCACGCCCGCGCGGGCGCAGACACAAAGGAGTGAACCATCATGGGCTATCAATTATTCAGCGATATGACCGCCGACGTCAGCGAAGCGCTGATGCGCGGCATGCCCGAGGTTGCGTATGTGCCGATGCAGGTCGAGCTGGGCGGAGAGAGCTTCACCTACGGCCCCGGGCGGCAGCCTGACCGTCGAGCAGTTTTACGCCGAGCAGCGGGCGGGCAAGTTTGCCAGCACCTCGCAGATCAACCCGATGATCTATCGCAGGTGCTTTGAACAGGCGCTCAAGGCGGGCGAGGATGTTCTCTATCTGTGCTTCTCCTCCGGCATGTCCGGCACGCTGCAATCCGCCAATCTGTGCGCGGAGGAACTGCGCGAGGAATACCCGGCGCGCAGGCTGATCGTTCTGGATACGCTCTGCGCTTCCGTCGGTCAGGCGATGCTCGTCCGCGAGGCCGCGCGCAAGCAGCAGGAAGGCCTGAGCATCGACGAGCTGGCCGCGTGGGTCGAAGAGAACCGCCTCAAAATCTGCCACTGGTTCACGGTCGATTCGTTCGATCATTTGAAGCACGGCGGGCGCATTTCCGCCGCCGCGGCGGCCGTCGGCACGATGCTGCAAATCAAGCCGCTGCTGCATGTTGACGACGAGGGCAAGCTGCGCGTGGCCGAGAAGCCGCGCGGCCGCAAGCAGGCCATCCGCACGCAGATTGCGCACATGAAGGAGGGCTGGACGCCGGAGATGGGCAGGCTGGTCGTCATCGGCCACGGCGACTGCCCGGAGGACGCGGAGCAGCTCCGGCAGGCCGTGCTCAGGGAATTTCCGGATGCGGATATCCGAACGGCCTACATCGGTCCGATCATCGGCGCGCACACCGGCCCCGGCATGCTGGCGCTGATCTATTGGGGCGCAAACCGCTGAATCTTAAACCGCGCCCACCTATACGGTTTACAGCCAAAGAGTGAACCGGAACATCCCGCTCGGATGATCCGGCTCACTCTTTATTTCTTTCTTTTTCCTTCTTTTTGTGCTACAATGAGGGCAACATTTTGACAACCGGGGAGGTCTTTCCATGACGTATATCCCTTCTCCCACCCGATACGACGCGATGCCCTACCGCCGATGCGGCAAAAGCGGGCTTCTGCTCCCGGCGCTCTCGCTGGGTCTGTGGCACAACTTCGGCGGCATCACGCCGTTTGAAACCCAGCAGGCCATCCTGCGCACGGCGTTTGACAACGGCATCACGCATTTTGATCTGGCGAACAACTACGGCCCGCCCTACGGCGAGGCGGAGCGCAACTTCGGCGTTCACATGCTGCGCGATTGGAAACCCCACCGCGACGAGCTGGTGATTTCCACCAAGGCGGGTTACGACATGTGGCCGGGGCCCTACGGCAACTGGGGCTCGCGCAAATACCTCATGGCAAGCCTCGACCAGAGCCTGCGGCGCATGAAGCTCGATTATGTGGACATCTTCTACCACCACCGCCCCGACCCGGAAACGCCGATTGAAGAGACGATGGGCGCGCTCGATCAGATTGTGCGCAGCGGCAAGGCGCTTTACGTCGGCATTTCGCGCTACACGCCGGAACAGACGGAGGTTGCGATCCGCACGCTGCGCGAGCTGGGCACGCCGATGCTGATTCATCAGGAAAACTATTCGATGCTCAACCGCAAAATCGAAGCCGGGCTGACGGACGTGCTGACGCGCGAAGGCGTTGGGCTGATGGCGTTCGGCCCGCTGGCGGGCGGTCGGCTGACGGGCAAATATCAGGCCGGTATTCCGGCGGACAGCCGCATCGGCCACGACCCGCGCTACCTGAAAGCGGAGATGCTCACACCGGGGCTGCACGCGGCGATTGACGCGCTGACCAAGATCGCCGACGCGCGCGGGGAGACGCTCTCCCAGTTGGCGCTGCAATGGGCGCTGCGCGACAAGGCCGTGACCTCGGCACTCATCGGCGCGAGCCGCGCGGAGCAGATCACCGAAAACGTCGCCGCGCTGTCCCTGCCGCCGCTGACCGGCGAGGAGCTGGCGCAAATCGACGCCGCGCTGGCGCTGAATGAATAAATGCGAGGTCATTTATATGATTAACGAAACCTACAAATCCATGCTCTCGGGCAAATCGGTGATTCGGGAGCTGAACGAATACGCAAACGATTTCACCCGGCATCCGCACCTGAAACCGGAGGATATCTTCGATTACAGCCTGGGCAACCCGTCCGTGCCCGTGCCGGAGGCATTCAACGCGCGCATCAAGGCGCTGCTGGACAGCGGCGACCCGATGCTCGTGCACGGGTACAGCCCGAGTCTGGGCATCCCCGCCGCGCGCGAAAAGATCGCCGCGTCGCTCAACCGCCGGTTCGGCATGCGCTACACGATGGACGATATTTTTATGGCCAGCGGCGCGGCGGGCGCGCTGGCGCACGCTTTCCGGCTGGTAACCCAGCCCGGAGACGAAATCCTGACCTTCGCGCCGTTCTTCCCGGAGTATCGCCCCTACACGGCGGGCGCGGGGCTGACGCTGCGCGTCGTGCCCGCCGACACGCAGACCTTCCAAATCAATTTCGATGCGTTTGAGCGGATGCTGACCCCCGCCGTGCAGGCCGTGCTCATCAACACGCCGAACAACCCTTCCGGCGCGGTCTATTCCGCCGAAACGCTCCGCCGGATGGCGGCGCTGCTGCTGCAAAAGGAAAAGGCGTTCGGCCACGACATCTGGCTGATCTCCGACGAGCCATATCGCGAAATCGCCTTCGACGGCCGGGAGGTTCCGTATGCGTCGCGGTTCTACCCGCGCACGATCTCCTGCTATTCCTTCTCCAAGAGCCTGTCGATTCCCGGCGAGCGCATCGGCTATGTGGCCGTGAACCCGGAGAGCGGCGTTTCCGCCATGCTGGTCAACATGTGCGGCCAGATTTCGCGCGGCATCGGCCACAACTGCCCGTCCTCGGTCATCCAGTTGGCGGCGGCGGATTGCTGCGACCTGACCAGCGACCTCTCCGTGTATGAGACGAACATGAATCTCCTCTACGACGCGCTGACGGCGCTGGGCTTTGACGTCGTGCGGCCGGGCGGCACGTTCTACCTCTTCCCAAGGCGCTGGAGAGCGACGCGGCCGCATTCAGCCGAAAGGCGCTGCCCTACGGCCTGATCCTCGTGCCGAGCGATTCCTTCGGCCTGCCGGGTTACTTCCGCATCGCGTTCTGCACGGATACGGAAAAGGTCGTCCGTTCCATCGACGCATTCAAAGCTTTCGTGAAGGCTGAGTATTGATCCTTTCCGTCCTTCTTCCCACACGTTGAGAAGAAGGCGTTTTTGTGCAATTTTACAGGGATTGACAAAAAACCTACTTGTATTTGTTTCAATTATGCTGTATAATAAATTGTCTTGATTTCGGGGCGCACGGGGGTTGCGTCCCTTCTTCGCGCTCATTAAACAACAGGGAGGTGTCCGTTTCGTGTCACTTCATGCGGACGAAAGCAAACACATCAGCTTTTCTTTAAGCCAAATCGAGCGCCTGTGTCAGGTCGCCAAGGCGCTTTCTTCGCCGTTGCGGGTGAAGATGATCGGCCTGCTGGCCTCCCGCTCCATGAACGTCAACGAGCTGGCGGAGGCGCTGAGCATGCCGGTTTCCACCGCGGCGCTGAACGTGCGCCAGCTCGAGGAGGCCGGGCTGATTTCCACGGAGATTCAGCCGGGGATTCGCGGGGCGATGAAGCTCTGCTCCCGGCGCATCGACTCGGTCAGCCTGCATCTCGTGCCTGAGACGCAGGACGGCGTAAGCGCCCTGACCCTCAAGCTGCCGCTGGGCAGCTATGCCTGCGCGCGGGAGATCCGCCCCGAGTGCGGCCTCGTCTCCGAGCATGCGTGGATCGGCGAAAGCAACGCGCCGCGCACGTTCTACCACCCGGATCGTTTCGCCGCGCAGCTCATGTGGTTTGAATCCGGCGAGGTCGAATACCGTTTCTCGCTGGGCGAAATCGACCCCAAGCAGGTGGAGTGGCTGGAAATTTCGATGGAGATTTCCTCCAACGCGCCGATGTACCGCGAGGATTTCAAGAGCGATATTTACGTCGGCCTCTCGGCGCGCGGGAGCTGGGCGTGTGGACAAGCCCCGGCGATTACGGCGCGCGGCGCGGCCGCTTCAACCCGTCGTGGTGGAGCGATACCTCCTCCCAATACGGCCTGCTCAAAACGTGGCGCATCGACAGCCTCGGCTGCACGCTTGACGGCGAGCCGCTTTCAAGCGTTACCGTCGCGGATTTGCAGCTCGACGCGCTGGAATACATCCCCCTGCGCATCGGTATTCACGCGGACGCGGCGCATGTCGGCGGCATCAACCTGTTCGGCGAAAAATTCGGCGATTTCGCGCAGGGCATCGTCGTGCGGGTGGGCTACGCCAAGGCGGACTGATTTTGCCGCCAAATGTCCAAAATCCGAAAAATTTCAAAAAATTTCAGAAATATGAAATTTCACTCCCGGTTCGTCTCGTCTTATCAGAAGACAGAAACAAATCGCAGCCTGTAGACAAAAGCTATTCTCCCCCCGAAGGGGGAGAATAGCCCTTTCCGCAAATGAAAGAATCGCTGAATTTCTTGATTTTGCTATTCGCCAGATTTGCTTATGTCAACAAGCTGACAAATCGGGAGGAATTTGATATGGTTCGATTAGTTCGCCTCGCTCGTGCTCAGGCAGCCGACCGAGCCGTCGCCCAGCAGCACATAGTAATAATCGCCTTTTGTGCCGATGACGCGCACCTCGTCGCCGACCTCCGCCATCGCCACCGCGTCATAGGAGTTACTCGGCGTATTGCGCACGACGACGCTCTGCGTGCCGTAAGGCGAAACCACCTGCATCTCCTTGGTCATATCCTGCACGGCAGAAGCGTCTTCGGCAAGGTAGCGGGTCATCATATAGCCGCTCAGGCTGTTGACCCCGCCGCCGATCGTCACCTGCGACCAGCCGTCGCCCGCGTCGGCGACGATTTCAACCGGCGTGCCCGTGTAAAACTGGCCGACGGCGCTTGCGTCCCTGCTGGGCTGATCGCGCATGTTCAATCGGCTGTTCGGGTCGGAACCGTTGTTCACCACGGCGCTCTGCGCCAACGCCTGTCCGCCCCAGAGCGCCATCAGCACGGCCAGGCTCACCATCAGCCTCTTCTTCATCGCAGCCACCCCTTCCCGCCGCCCCGGCGGGTTCTTTTTTCTCTACGCCATAAAGACGAACCACCGCCGCGTTTTCTTCCTGATTTTTGAAAAAAAAGCGGTTTATTCCGCTCATTCCGTTTAATCCCTATTGTACCACGAATTGCCGGCGAAAAAAAGGACGACCGCCGCCCGAAACTGCACAAAAAATATCGCATGCCTCACGTTCTTTTTGACAAAACCAAATTCCCGCCCCGTTTTCGGGTTTACGCATTTCCCTTTTTGTACTATACTATTCATAAATTTATTTTTACAACCGGGGAGGAAGCGGCGGCATGAAGCTATATTTGACGGGCGAGCCTTGCACCCAGCAGCGCCACTGTTATTTTGTGGAGGGCGAAACCGCGTCGTTCATCATGGATTGCGGCTATCAGCGCTGCTATCGCGGGGACGAACTGCCGCATCTGCTGCCCGAACAGATTCGCGCGGCGCGCTATCTGTTCCTCTCCCATTCGCATGAAAACCAATCCGGCGCGCTGCCGTATCTGCTCGCCAACGGCTTCACCGGGCGCGTGGTGCTGACGACGGAAACCGCGCGTCAGCTTCCGCTGGGCATCGACGACCCGCTCGTGCTGGAGGGGCTGAGCGTCCCCTATGCCGAGGCGCAGATCCCCGGCGGGCTGACGCTGACTTGGGGGCGCAGCGGCCACTGTTCCGGCAGCGTCTGGTATCGCATGGCGGAAAACGGGCGCTCGCTGTTCTTCTCCGGCGATTATTACGACTGCGCGCGCGTCCACGCCCGCGACCCGATCGAGGGCATCCGCGCGAACCTCGCCGTGCTGGATTGCGATTACGGCATGCAGCCCGGTTCGGCCTCGCGCGACGCGCAGGTGGACGCGCTGATCGCCGCGATTTCCGAAGCGCTGGCGGACGGCCGCCCCGTCATCCTCCCCGTGCCGCGCTACGGGCGCGGGCTGGGGATTCTGACCTACATCTGCGAGCGTCTGCCGGAGACGGATATCTTCGCCGACCGCCATTTCATCACCGAATTGGGGCACATGGACGCGACCGCGATGTGGGTTCGCCCGCAGGTGCAGGATATGCTCAGCGGAAAGTTCATCCGCGCCATCCCGGAGGATTTCGTCGCGCTGGGCGTGTATTTCGTCTGCGACCCGCAGCTCGACGACATCAAGACGCGCCGCCTGGTTCGCCGCCTGCTGATCTGCGGCGGCCGGGTGATCTTCACCGGCACGGTCGAGCCGAATACCCACGCCTCGCTGCTGCTGCACGCGGGCAAGGCGCAGCTATTGCGTTACAGCGTCCACTGCACGCAGGCGGATATGCTGCGCATCGCCGCGCAGAACCACTTTGACCAGATCATCGCGTATAATTCGGATTTCGCACCGACGAAAAAGGTTTACGAGGTCTGATATCGTCGCCCACAAACACAACGCGCCTCCCTTTGCCGAAAAGCAGAGAGAGGCGCGTTATTAATTTCGGTTCAATAAATGCGTAAATCCGAAATTTTATAAAATTCCCGATAATGGGCGCGCGATGTGCGCTTATCTGACTCCTTCAGTCACGGCTGCGCCGTGCCAGACCTTCGGCGTTCCACTTGCCTGCCTCCCGCGCAGCGGGCAGCAAGCTCCACGCCCTCGAAGAGGGAGCCCTTTATCAGGTCATTTTCCGTCTAAGCAATAAGTTGCGCAGTACCCGTAAGGGGCACGCATTGCGCGCCCGCGTTTTGTGCTGAATAATGACTTCAGTTGTCAAATCTCGGTGCTTCGCCCTCGCGCAGGCCATAGGCTCCGTCCAACGAGCCTTGAGCGCCTGACGATACGCGCTCACCGCATCGTCCCATGCGCTGAACGCCGCGTCCTGCCGATGGTCGGGCAGGTCAAAATCCGCGGCAAGGCGCTCGCTCAGATAAGCGCTCACCTTCACCGCGCCGTCCGGGTTGAGGTGGGAAGCCTCGTCGTAGCAATCCACCTCAAAATCCACCCCAGCGCTTCCGTCAAACAGGTTGTAGAAGGGCACGCCGTATTGATCGGCAATCGCCTGCGCGCTGTTCATCATCCGCTGTTTCGCCTCGTCGGCGGGATAGGGCACGGCCAGCAGCGCCGCCTCGATCCCCTCCGCGCGGCAAAGCTCGATGATCTGCGCCAGCGCCCGCTTGCCCTCGGTTTCGGTCAAATCCATCTCCGTCGTGCGCGTAAAGGCCGCCGGATGCGCGCGCCCGACGCGAAGCTCCGCGCCCTTCATAAACGGCTCGGAATCGGTCATCCGCTCGCCGCCGCCAAAGAGCATTTCCTCCCATCGGGTATGATAGGCCGCCAGCGGAAAGATGTATTCCGCGCGCCGCGCCTCCGGAAAGAGCGCCCAAACGGCCTGCCATTTCGTCAGGGAGAGCGGAACGGCGTCCAAAAACAGGTGTTCGAGGCTGTATACCGCGTCGCGCTGCGCCTTGTCGATGTAGCACACATCCACGACGACCACCTTCGGCTTCTGCCTTTGGAGCGCCAGCTTCAGCGTCCACGCCGTCGCCTCCAACGTTTCAGCCGGGTTCGCCAGATTGTAACCGGTTATCCCCCGCCCGGTCGTACAGCTCGGTGGGATACACCGCGTCCATGACGTGGCTCGTCCCCAGAAAGAAGACGTCGATGGGCTGCTTTTCGCCGTAAAACGCGCCGTATTTCTTTTCGCTGTCCTCGCGGAGCATGACGCGGTTCAGCGCCAGCAGGGACAGCGCCAACGCCAGCGCAAACAGACAGAATCTCTTTTTCATTCGCTGCCTCCCGCGTCAGAATTGGAAATAGATAAACGCCTGCGCGTCGTAATTCGTTCCCCACACGCCGAAAATCACCACCAGCAGCACGCCCAGCAGCATCAGCGCCATGCGCAGGACGGCCGGGCGGCGATCCAGCCACGCGGTCAGCGTGCGTCCGCGCTCGTGCAGCGCATCCAGCGCGCCCAGCGCCGCCAGACCGACGACCAGCACAAGTGCCTGCGGAAACGTGAAGCCCGTCGCCATCGGCGCGCCTGCCGCACAGCGAACCATGCGCTCGGCCATATGCAGCGCCGTGCTCAGCGCATGCGCCCGGAAGAGCAGCCACGTCGCGTCGATCACGATAAACGTCAGCAGCGCCTTCGCGCATCGCCCCAGCCTGCCGCGCGGCTCGTTAAACCGGCGCGGCAGAAAGCTCTCCGCGACCTGCAAAGCGCCGTTCGCCGCACCCCATGCGACGTAATTCATGGCCGCGCCATGCCAAAGGCCGCTGATCGTAAACGTCACCATGACGTTCAGCGCGCGCCTAAACGCGCCGACGCGGCTGCCGCCCAGCGGAATATAGACGTAATCCCTGAACCATGTGGACAGGCTGATGTGCCACCGCCGCCAGAAATCCCGAACGGAGACGGCAAAATACGGCTGGCGGAAATTCTCCATCAGGTCGTAGCCCAGCACCTTCGCCGCGCCGATGGCGATGTGGCTGTACCCGCCGAAATCGCCGTAAATCTGAAAGGCAAAGGCGACCGTCGCCAGCAGGATTTGCAGCCCGGAGGCCTGCTGCCAGTTGCCGTATACCGCATCGACATACAGGCTCGCCCGGTCGGCGATGACCAGCTTTTCAAAAAGCCCAGCAGCATCACCAGCAAACCGTCCCGAACGGCCTTTTCATCCAGCGGATGATCATCGTTGACCTGACGAAGCAGGTTTTCCGAGCGCTCAATCGGTCCGGCGACCAACTGCGGAAAAAAGGAGACGAACAGCGCATAGCGCATCAGGCTGCGCTCCGGCGGGAGCTTGCCGCGATAGACGTCGATCATATACCCCAGCGCCTGAAACGTGTAAAAGCTGATGCCCACCGGCAGCAGCACGTCAAACGCCGGAATCGCCAGCCGCACCCCCAGACGCGCGGCGATTCGCGCGAATGTGTCGGTAAAAAATCCAAAATATTTGAAAAAACACAAAATGCCCAGATTGATCGAAAGGCCGAGCGCCAAAACCGCGCGCCGCCCCGCTTTGGCCTCCATCCGCCCCAGCGCCAGCGCGCAGAGATACGTCACAAGCGTGCTCGCGGCAATCAGCAGCGCATACTGCGCATTCCAGCACATGTAGAAATAGTAGCTGGCCGCGAGCAGCCACGGCCTGCGCGCCCGCATGGGCATCAGGTAATAGGCCAGCGTGACGATGGGGAAGAACGCGAGAAACGCATACGAATTAAATATCATACGTCCGATTCGCTCACGCCCTGATCTGTTCGAGCACCGCCTGCTCCATCGCGTCCTTTTCGCAGACGGCCGTGTGGCGAATCGGCAGATTCGGGAGCGCCCGGATCTGTTCCGGCTCCTTCGTGCCCGTCCGCTCGGCCAGCGCGCGGCAGCAGGCGAAATCATCCAGCCCCGCGCAGGCCACCTGCCCGCGACCGCGCCCAGCACGGACGCGCCGAACTTATACGGGCTGGCGGTGGAGACGATCACGCTTCGGCGCGCGTCGCCGGTTTCCTTTGATAGGCGCGCAGAACGGCGCTGGCCACGGCCGTGTGCGTATCCATCAGGTAATGATCCTCTTCCCACGTGCGGCGAATCTCCGTGCGGACGCCCGCCTCGTCAACGCAGCCCGCAAAGTAGCGCTTTTGCAGCGCTGCCTTCATCGCCTCGTCGATGGCGTAGCGCTTTCTGCCCGCCAAATCGCCCATGAACCGCGCGACGCGCGCGCCGTCGCAGCCGCTCAAATCAAACAGCAGCCGCTCCAGATTCGAGGAGACGAGGATATCCATCGACGGCGTGATGGTCTTGTAGAACGGGCGGTTTTCCACATCGTATACGCCGGTGTTGATAAAGTCGGTCAGCACGTTGTTTTCGTTGCTGGCACAGATCAGCCTGCCCACCGGCAGACCGGCCTTGCCCGCGTAATCCGCCGCCAGAATGTCGCCGAAGTTGCCCGTCGGCACGCAGAAATTCACCTCATCGCCCGGCTTGATCGCGCCCGCCTTCAGCAGATCGGCGTAGGCGGAGAAATAATACACCACCTGCGGCACGAGGCGGCCGAAATTGATGGAGTTCGCGGAGGAGAGCACGCGCCCCTGCGCGGCCATCGTTTCGACAAAGGCGCGATCCGCAAAGATGCGCTTCACGCCGGTCTGCGCGTCATCAAAGTTGCCGTTCACGGCGATCACATGGGTGTTCGCGCCGCCGGTCGTGACCATTTGCAGGCGCTGCGCCTGGCTCACGCCCTCGCGCGGGTAAAACACGCAGCAGCGCGTCCCCGGCACGTCGAGGAAGCCCTCCAGCGCGGCCTTGCCGGTGTCGCCGCTGGTCGCCACGAGGATGAAGATTTCGCGGGTTTCGCCGTTCTTCTTCGCGCTGAGCGTCAGCAGGTGCGGCAGAAGCTGGAGCGCCATATCCTTAAAGGCGAGCGTCGGCCCGTGCCAAAGCTCCAGCGCGTGCGCCCAATCGCCGACGGGGCGCACCGGCGCGATGTCCGCGTCGTCAAAGCCCGTGCCGTAAGCCCCGGCAATGGCATTTTTCAGCTCGTCCGCCGTGAAATCGGGCAGAAATTTTTGCAGAATCGCCAGCGCCCGCGCCTGATAATCAAGCGCGCCGAGCGCGGCGATTTCTTCCATCGAAAAATGCGGAAAATCCTTGGGCACGTACAGCCCGCCGTCTGGCGCAAGGCCGCGCAGGATGGCCATGGATTCGGAGACAGCGGCCGCGCCGCGGGTAGAAAGCATCGACATGACGATCACTCCTTGAAAACAAAGAAACCGCTTCCCGATAAACGGCAGGAAGCGGCGTCAGAAAAACGGGAATCAGATCTGGTACTTGCGGATGCTCTCCGGCACATTCTCCGCGTCCTCGCTGAAGCTGATGACCAGATCGCACTGGGCGTTGGCCACCAGACGCTCAAGCTGCGCGAAGAAATCCACCAGCTCGGCCGGTTCGGCCTTCACCAGCTTGAGGAACGCATCGACATAGATCACGCTGATATCGTAATTGCCCGCGAGAATACCGGCCAGGAAGCCGTAGAACGGCGCCTTGCCCTTGACGGCGTACTCGCTCGCGTCGATGAAGCGGATCTGCGGCTTGAGGCTAAGCGTATAGCTCTTGTCATCGTCGATGAACAGAACGTTGCCCTTCGCTTCCTTCACGGAAGCGTTCGCCATATCCAAAATGCGCTTGGTCTTGCCGGAACCCTTCTTGCCAAAGATAACCTGGATCACGGTCAATCCCTCCCTTTCTTGTTTTCTGATTACCCACATTATAGCTTAAAACACCCCTTCTGCATAGCCCCTAAATTTCTTTTTTCGTCGAAAAAGGCGCGGGTCAGCGGATAAATTTGTCTTTTTGTTGGTTTATCTTGCTTTTTTCCGTCAGGCATGCTATAAATATTTCATACAACTCTTCCAAAAGAGGAGGCCGGATGACGGGCAATCATTCCAAATCCGGCCGCATACAAATGGGATTAAAGCGCGCGGCGTGCCGCGTGGTGAAAGGAGCGACTTTTCCTCTATGAAGCGACTTGTTACCCTCTGGCTGCTGCTTGCGCTGTGCCTGACGGCGGCGCTGGCGCTGGGCGAGACGGCGCAGCCCTGCTACTGGCAGCTCACCGATGTGAGCGTCACGCAAAAAGCCCTCGACGCGCTCGGCCCGGCGGCGGTCTCCACCAACGCCGAAGCGCTCGCCGACCTGAAGCCGATCGACATGATCGAGGCGCTTTCCCAGCCGCATACCTTTTCCGTCGATGTGACCCGCGCCGCGAGCGGCTCGAATGCCCACGCGGATTACGCGCTCTCCGGCATGCCCGCGCTCGTGCCCGGGGCGGGCAGCGCGCGCCTGTCGCTGACCTCAGCGACGGTGAACCCGACCAGCTCTTTTTACGTCTACGCCTCTGTCTACGCCAGCAAAGCGCGCGTTCTGCGCGTGCGCACCGGCGCGTGGGTGTTCCGCATCCCTTCCCGCGCACGGCAATCGCCGGCGCGACGCGCACCGTGAAACTGGATGCGAAGGAGCTGCAGGGCTACGCCGATGTGTGCGTCAGCTACACCTACACCGCCATGCCGGGCAAAATGCTGGTGGAGGCCAGCGGCGATACCGTGCTTTACGATCCGCTGGGCAACGAGATCGACCGGATTCCGCGCAAGGTATCCGAGGTTCTGCCCGTGTTCGCCTCGCCCTCCGGCTCGGAAGGCGATATCCTCTTCTCCGCCGAGGCGCAGGGCGACGGCTCTTTGCTGGTTCGCTTCCTGCCGGACAGCGGACTGACGCTGGATGAAATGATTTCGCTGATCCGCACCGCGACGGAGGCCGCGAAGGCCGACGCGGCGAGCGGCGCTTCCATCGTTTCCGCGCTGACGGCCGACAAGCGGAGCGCGACGCTCTACCTTGCGCCCGACGCGAACCTCTCCGACGACGCGCTGTCGCTGCTCATCAGCGCGGCCTCTGGCCAGGCGGTCAGCGTCGCCTCGCTTCAGGAGGCGGTGGACGCGGGCGAAATCTCGCTCGACGCGCCTGCCACGCCCGAACCGCAGGCCATGACCTACAGCCGGCTCCGGCAGATGCTTGCCGACGGCAACACCCCGACCCCGACCCAAACGCCCGCCTATCTCTCCGCGGCGGCCAAGGAATCGCAGAACGCGCAGGCCATCGTGCTCTACGGCGACAGCGGCGTTGAGTCCATCGCGCTCGTGCCGGGCACGACGGCGACCGGCGAGGCGCTTTCAAACATCGCCCATTCGCTCGCGCAGGCGCGGCAGGACAGCGACGTTTATGAAAAGCTCTTCGGCGAGAGCGTCGAGCATTTCGGCCTGACCGACACGGAAAGCGCGCTGCATTATACGCCGGAAAACGCGGACGCGGCCAGTGTTTCCATCGCCAAGCTGGATGGCGACACGCTGATGATCGTGCAGCCGGGCAGCGTCGCGCTGCTGGAAAAGCAGTTGGAGCATCTGCTCAAGACGCTTCACGCCACGCCGACTCCGACGCCGACCCCCACGCCTACGCCCACACCCACGCCGACTCCGACGCCGACCCCGACGCCGACGCCGACCCCGAAACCCACGGCCACGCCGACCCCGGTTCCGACCGATACCCCGGAACCCACGCCTACCCCCACTCCGGTTCCGACCGACACCCCGGAACCCACAGCCACGCCTACTCCGGTTCCGACCGACACTCCGGAACCCACGCCTACCCCCACTCCGGTTCCGACCGATACGCCGGAACCTACGCCTACCCCCACTCCGGTTCCGACCGACACCCCGGAACCCACGCCTACCCCCACTCCGGTTCCGACCGACACCCCGGAACCCACGCCGACACCTACTCCGGTTCCGACTGATACCCCGGAGCCCACGGCTACGCCCACCCCGGTTCCGACCGATACCCCGGAGCCCACGCCTACCCCGACCCCGGCACCGACTGGACACACCTGAACCCCACCTACTCCGACCCCCGCGCCGACTGACACACCTGAACCCACGGCCACCCCGACGCCCACGCCGCTGATGGCCAGAACGATCAACGGTGTGCCGCTGAGCATTCTGTTCCTGCTGCTGGCGCTGATTCTCATCGTGATCGCGATGCTGATCGCCGTGGTTCGCAAGAAGCGCGACTGATCCGCTTTCGCCTCCCGTTTTTCGCGGGAGGCGAATTTTTTTCTTTTGGCCGTGCATAAGGTGTAGGGAAGTCTACCAAATCGGAGGATGCTTTTGAATACCGCCAGAACCCTTTTCCCCGGCGCAATGGGGCCGGACGGCTTTATCTCCTGCTTTGACCACCTGATCGACGATTCGATTCTGCGGCGCAAGCTGATTCTCAAGGGCGGGCCGGGCGTGGGCAAATCGACGTTCATGCGGCGGGTGCATGCCGCGCTCTGCGCAAACGGCGAGTCCTCGACGCTCTACTTCTGTTCCGGCGACCCGGACAGCCTCGACGGCGTGGCCGTTCCGCACGCGGGGCTGCTGATTCTGGATGGCACCGCGCCGCATATCGTCGATCCCGAAATTCCCGGCGCGCGGGACAGCATCATCAACCTGGGCGAATGTCTGAACGAACCGGCCATGCGGCCGCGCCTGCCGCATATCCGCGCCTGCATGGGCGATCACGCCGCCTGTTCGCGCCGCGCCCGCGCCTGTCTGGCCGCCGCCGCCGCGCTGGCAAGGGCAAACGCCGCCACACTGCTCGCCGCCACGGATCAGGCGCGCCTTTGGGCGATGACGCAGGCGCTCGTTCAGGCCGTCCTCTCCCGCGACGCGCCGAAGGAGGCCGCGCCCGCCGTCCGCCCCGTCATCACCGACGCGCTCACGCCCAAGGGCGAAATCAGCCTCATCGGCGAAAACGCCCCGCCGCGCGTGATCCGCCTGCTGTTCCATTGGGGCATGGATGGCACGCCCGTCCTGCGTCGACTGAGCGCCGCCGTTCAAGCCGCCGGTTACAGCGTCGAGGAGCACCTGTGCCCCCTCGTTCCGGGGCGGCTGCTGCACCTGACCATCCCCGCGCTCGCCACGCTCGTCACCACCGGCGAACAGCTTTCCGCCGAACAGAGCTTCGATTTTGCCGCCTGTCTCCCGCAGGGCGCGCTGCTGCGCCACGAATGTGCGCTCGAACAGGGGCGCGCGGGATTCAGCTTCACCTGCACCGCGCAAGCGCCGCGCTGGCGCAGGCCAAGCAGCTCCACGACGAACTGGAATCCTTCTATGTGCCGAACATGGATTTTGAAAGTGGCAGACGATGCTGGACAAAACGCTGGAGAGCCTGAAAACATGATGAACGGATAAAACCGATCATTCGCACAAACAGCCCCCTGCAATCCGGGAAAGCGACAGCCCGTTGCAGGGGGCGCATGGCGCGTCCGCCTTTTTGCGCGCAATCTGTTTCTGCTGATTTGATATGCCGTTTGCTTATTCCCACGCCCGGTCGATGCTCACGCCCCGGAAATAATGCATGACAATCTCCTCGGCGGTTTTCCCCGCCTTGGCCATCGCATACGCGCCCCATTGGCTCATGCCCACGCCGTGGCCGTATCCCTTGCCGCTCATCTTCACCCGCCCATCCTCCACGCGCAGGCTTTCCAGCAGGCAGGAGCGCATCTTGGTTGAGCCGATGGCGATTCGGAACGCCGGGGCGGAAACCTCCTGCCCGGAAATCAGCAGCGTTTCGGCGCGGCCGGATTCGCCGCGCCTGCCGACGGCGATGCTTTCCAGCGCATCGACCTCCGCGCCGGAGGCGTTCGCCGCCGCCATCACCTCGTCCGCGGAAAAATCGGCCTGCCAGTGCGCCGCCTCCGCCGGGGCTTCGTCATTTTCCATGCCCTTGACGCACTGGGTGTAGCTCGGCTCGGCCTTTTCGTAATCCAGCCCCTCCTTGGCGCGCGCCGTCAGCCCGCCGGAATGGGCGTGGAACCACGCATAGGGCAGCTCGCCGCCCGCGTTGAGCACCTCGCCGCGCGTCTCCTTCACCGCCTCGCGGATGCGCGCATTCACGCCCGCCGCGTCATACGCCTGCGCCTCCTTGATGTCCGTGGAGATATCCGCGCCGTCGTACATGGATTCTTTTTGGGAGACGAATTGCAGCACGAACGTACGCGCCAAAATCGCCTGCGCCTTGAGCGCTTCCAGCGGCCAATCTCCCGCCATTTCCCCGGCCAGCACGGCGGGCAGATAATCCTCGACGGACAGGGTTTCCAGCGTCTCGCTTTTCACGTCGTAGACCCTGAGCATCGGCACGCCGGATTCGTTTTTGCTCAGCCGCTCCGGCACGAGCTGCGCCGCGCTCGTCCCCTGCGTCCGGCTCGGGGTGCTCTCCGGCTGCGGCAGGGCAGGCTTGTCCCCCCGCCGCTCTGCGCCGCGCAGCCGAACAGGCACAGGCAGAGCGCGCAGAAAAAAATCAGCCATCCTCGCTTCATCATCCCTCCGGGGGATAATATGCGCGGGAATGGCTGAGATATGCGCCGGTTGTTGCCCCGGCGGACTGGTTTTAATAGTTCACGTTCCACGTCGAGACATACGCGACAACGCCATCCACCAGAATCATGCAGACGTTCGTGTCGTATTTGAGCAGCGTCGCCTGCTTGCCGCCGGTGTACGTCGCCCTCACCGAGGTCATCCCCTGATCGTAATAGACGTTGATCGTGTTGCTGGCGCTGCCGTAGGCCGCCGCAAGGGTGATCGTCGTGCCGGATTCGGGCGCGCCGGGCACGGCGGGCTTGGGCGTGATATACTGCACCAGCGGCGTCGGGGTCGGCGTGACATAGACGATCTGCGGGGTCGGCGCGGGCGTCACATAGATGACCTCCGGGGTCGGCGTGACGTAATGGCTGTTGAAGCTGAGGTAGCGGGTCATCATATAGCCGTGGCGTGTACCGACATAGACCTCGCACCACGTCGCGCCGTAGGAGACGACCTTCACCTGCGTGCCGTTCTTGTATTGGCCGAGCGCGCGCGCCCGCTGCGACGGCGTTTCGCGCAGATACAGCACCTGTGTGCTCCTCGGGTTGTTGACGTAGGCCGTGCGGGTCGTCACCGTGCCCGAGCCGCCGCCCGTGGTGCCCATGTTGCTCAGGTATCCGGCGGACATGAAGCCCGTCAGCCCGCCGCCGGTGATCTGATACCAGCCGTTGCCCTTGAGCAGCACGGTCACGCGCGTGCCGGATTTGAGCGAGCCGATGCTGCCGTAGGCGGAGGACGGGCCGCGCCGCACGTTCACCTTGCCGCCGTTCCGCGTGGAGACCGTCGCCGTCGTCGTGCTCTTGATAATCAGCGAATCGTGCATGTAGCCGGTGTACGTCGCGCCGTTCACCGTCGCGCTGACGTAGTTCCACTCGTAGGATGCATCCAGGATACTGATGGTCGTTCCGCTGGTCACGCGCGTCACCACCGCGTAATCCAGCGACGGGCCGCGCCGCAGGTTGACATAGCCGCCGTTGGCATAGGCCACCGTGCCGATGCTCCCGCTCTGCGCGAAGGTGAGATAGTTGCCCGCCATGTAGCCGGTCTTGCCATCCATCGTGCGCACGGCATACCAGCCGGAAGCGCCCCTGTCCCTGCACATCCACCCAGGAGCCGCTGTCGTACTTGCCGAGGCTCTGGCTCGAGCTGCTGGGATATTGGCGCAGGTTGAGCCGGCCGCCGCGCACCACCGCGAAATCCGCCGCCAGCGCCAGCGCGGGCAGCGTGAGCAGCAGCGTCAGCGCCGCCAGCAATTTGTTCGTTTTCCTCACTTCATTCCACCAACCCTTTTTATCCTGTGCATACAAGACGAACGAGCATGCCGGACTCTTCCTGTTTTTTCCCTGTTTTTCATCTTTTTGTCGATAACGGGTTCAGTATAGCATATTCGCGCGGATTTCGCCAGTGTTCCCCGGCGATTGCGGCATTTTATCGCTCATTTTGCGGCGCGCGCCCATTTCCGCTCTTTTCCAGATCCGAAAAGCGTGATACAATAGTCAGCGAACGAAACACAATCTAAAGGGGCTTACCCATGCATAAGCTGGATCGCAACATGCCCTGCTGGTGCGGCAGCGGCAAAAAATACAAGCATTGCCATTTCGATTTTGACGAGAAGCTCGACGACATGCACCGCCGCGGCGCGGTCGTGCCCACCCACGACATGATTAAGACCGAAGCGCAGATCGCGGGCATCCGCGAGAGCGCGAAGATCAACGTCGCGGTGCTGGATTATGTGGCGGCGCATATCCGCGCGGGCATTTCCACGGCGGAGATCGACCGCTGGGTATACGAGCAGACGACCGCGATGGGCGGTATTCCCGCGCCGCTGAATTACGAGGGCTTCCCCAAGAGCGTCTGCACGTCCATCGACGATCAGGTTTGCCACGGCATCCCCTCCGAGGACGACATCCTCTGCAACGGCGACATCATCAACGTCGATTGCTCGACGATCTACAAGGGGTTCTATTCCGATTCCTCCCGCATGTTCATCATCGGCGAGACCACGCCGGAAAAGAAGAAGCTCGTCGAGGTTGCGCGCGAGTGCGTGATGGCGGGGCTGGAGCAGGTCAAGCCGTGGGGCTTTTTGGGCGACATGGGGCAGGCCGTGCACGATCTGGCGAAGAAGAACGGGTACAGCGTCGTGCGCGACGTGGGCGGCCACGGCGTCGGCGTTCGCTTCCACGAGGAGCCGTGGGTCAGCTACGTCACCAAGCGCGGACAGGAGATGGTGATGGCGCCGGGGATGATGTTCACCATCGAGCCGATGGTGAACATGGGCACGGACGACATCTACGTTGACGCCGACAACGACTGGACGATCTACACGGAGGACGGCATGCCTTCCGCGCAGTGGGAGATTCAGGTGCTGGTGACGGAAACGGGGCACGAGGTCATTTCGTGGTAAAGAGAGCGCGCCGGAGCATCAGTAAGACGCGCCTCTCCCCGCAAAAGGCCGCCCGCTAAAAAAGTTCCTTCATAAAGATGCCTTCCAAAAACTGCATCTCCCCGCAAAAAATGGGCTTGACAAAATTCTCACACGGGCGTACAGTATAGACGAAGTTCAAAACTGAATGGTCTTTGGGGCAGGGTGAAAATCCCTACCGATGGTATAGTCCATGAACCCCCGAGCGATCGGGGGCCGATCTGGTGCGATTCCAGAACCGACGGTGACAGTCCGGATGGGAAAAGACGTTTGTGTTATCCGTTTTTTGCGGCGCGGTCATTTGCCGTTCCGAAATGAAAGGATTTCCCGAGGCCAATTTCTTCTTTGGCTTCGGGAATTTTTACATTCGGGAGGAAACAACCATGAAACGCAACCAAACCCGCCGCCTCACCCTCGCCGCCATGATGGGCGCAGTCTCCTTCGTGCTGATGTATTTCAGCTTCTCCGTGCCGGTGCTCTCGCCGTTTGCGAGCTTCGACCTTTCCGCCCTGCCGGATCTGATCGGCGGCTTTGTGCTCGGCCCGGTCGGCGCGGTGGAAATCATCGCGGTCAAGGTGCTGCTCAAGCTGGTGTTCAAGGGCACGTCCTCCATGTTCACCGGCGAAATTCAGAAATTCCTGCTCTGCACGGCCTACGCCCTGCCCGCCGTGCTGTATTATCAGAAGCACAGAACCAAGCGCGGCGCGGCCGTCGGCCTGCTGCTGGGCTCCGTCGCCGGCGTGATCGTCGCGATTCTGACCAACGTGTTCCTGATCTTCCCGGCCTATATGGCGCTCTACGGCATGGATTGGGCGGCGATTGTGCAGATGTGCACCGCCGTGAACCCGTGGATCACCAACGTGCCGACGATGGTGGCGTTTTCCATCGTGCCGTTCAACGTGATCTCCTTCGGCGTGACCTCGATTCTGACGATGCTGCTGTATAAAAAGATCAGCGTCCCGCTCAAGAAATTTGCCATGATCGGTTGATTTCCGTTCGGTTCAGTAAATGGGCAAATCCGAAATTTTGCACAAACTCCGATAACGGGCGCGCGGCCACCCGACTCCTTCAGTCCGGCTGCGCCGTGCCAGACCTTCGGCGTTCCACTTGCCTGCCTCCCGCGCAGCGGGCAGCAAGCTCCACGCCCTCGAAGAGGGAGCTCTTTGATCGGGTTATCTTCCGCCTAAGCAATAAGTCGCGTGATGTGCGCCCGCGTTTTGTGCAGAATTTGTCTTTGCTCAATTATTGTAAAGAAAAATATTTATATTGCAAAGGAGCAAATCATATGCAGTTCAGCAAAGAACAGAACCTGACCTTCGAACAGGCCGTCGAAAAGATGTTTGAAAAGCTCGGCGACAGCAAAATCATGGCGCTTTCGCCAGCGCGGTCGGCACCCATGTGATGGTGCGCAACGTAAGATGCCTGTTCTACAACAACAAGATCTACTTCAAGACGGATAAGAATTTCCGCAAGACCCAGCAGCTTTTGAAAACCCGAACGTCGCGCTCTGCTGGAGCGGCGTTCAGGTCGAAGGCGTCGCGGAAAACAAGGCTCGTCGTTGACGAGCCGGGGCGCACGTTCGAAACCCCTATAAGAAATACCTCTGGGGCAGCTACAACAAGTATTCCCACGAGGACACGGAGATTTTGATCGAGGTCACGCCGAAGTTTGTGGAAATCTGGGATACCAGTCTGGATAACTACGCCTATCAGCTTTTCATTGATTTTGAAAAGCACGAGGTCGTCTTTAAGCCGTATGACGAGCGGTAAGGCGGACTGAAAAAAAGCATATGCGCAAAGGGATCTGTTGCCGAATCGTTTTTCTGCAACAGACCCTTGTCCTATCTTCCTTCGGCCGCGCGTTTTGTCAGCGCAGCGTCAAACCGTTTCGATCCGTCTTTTCCAGCACATCAAACGGAACCAGAACGGGCTCGCCGGACGGTTCCTGCGGACGGATATCGGATATGCCATTGCTGAACACCATAAAACGTCCGTCCGACATCGGGCAGACGCTGAAGCCGTAATCCCCATGATAATAGAACCTTCGCACATCCGTCGATACTTCCTGCATATTCTGATCCAGTTCCATGACAAACACGTTGTATTGATCGCGCGAAACCGCAACGCCATGCCCGAAGATCATCAGCCGGCCGCTGTCCGGCTGGAAAGCGAAGCCGCAGGAAAGCACCAGTCTGTCCGCAGACAACGTGCGGCTGAGCAGCACGCTGCCGTCCGCATCCACACGTTCGATGTGAATGGGGCTGTATTTCTTTCCGCTTTCCTTTTGGAGGACATAGAGATATCCGTCCCCGGACAGCGTATCCCGATATATTGCCGATATTCGCGTTGCCAAAGGACGTCCCCGTCCCTTAGCGCATAAACGGTAGATACGCCGTCATCCCCGGCGTAGCGTCGGCTGTTCACCACATACAGCGTATCGTCCTTTGCCCTTAAAACCGACATGACAGTGCTTTCCGGCTCAAACCGATAGGTTTGCAGCGGCGTTCCGTCATACCGGTAGATTTGCATCATGCCGGTTTCCCTTTTATAGACGGAAAACGCATCGCCAAGCATCGTGATCTCTGTGCGCTCTCCGTAATCCGGAATCGCCGCGATTTGCTCCACGCCCGCGTCCGTCCAGCGATACACCGCGGCCGTGACCGCGCGGTCTGCTCCTTCTTCGCCCTCCCGCAAAACGGTCTGCGCAATCACATAGCATTCGCCGCCAACCGGCATAAATTCGAGGGGATTCCAGCTCTGATCGACTGCGACCTCATACGGCAGATCGCGATACACGCACGCCGCCGCCGCGCATCCATTCGAAATGCCAAAATATCCGTCGCCGACCGTGCCCACCCGGTCGCTCCATGTTTTGAAAACATATCGCCGTTTTCCAAAATCGGATTCGGCGCAAAAACCGCAAACCCGTTGGTCTTCACCGCATAAGCGGAAAAATCCTCGGCCAGCGCCGCGTGCGCAAAGGCAAGCAGCGCCATCAACAGCAGCATCGTTCGTTTCATTCCGTTCTTCCTCCTTTTTTTCTTCCTTTTCAGGAACATTCTTTATATAAAACGACCGACCCGCTCCATTTCTTCCCATATATTTCCGCCTGCCCCACCGCCGAAGGCTGCAAAGCGTCAAACGCCTGCTCACGCAGACGATTTCGCGCAGTTTCCGATATTGGGCAAAACCTCCCGTTACAGCGCATTTCCACGCCGCAACGGGAGGTCTTTTTGTATTCTCCGTTTTTCTATCCGTTTTTCGGTGGAAGCTCTCTTTGTTCGGAAAGCCGCTTTTGCAGCAGCCCTTCGCCTGTTCATTCGACGTTCTCAAAGAAATCCCCGCCGACGGTATCGGGCCCGACGGTCGTATAAACGAGCGAAAATTTGGCGTTGCCCGTCTTGCCCTCGTCGGTGACGACATAGCGCGTCTTTTGCTGGGTGACGTGCAGCAGGAAGGCCTCCTGCGCAAGCTGTTCGCCCGTCTTGCCGCCCATGGCGGACAGCGGAACGTTCCAATCCATGCGGATCACGTTCTCCTCGCCCATGTGCAGATAGAGCTTTTTGACCGTCCACGCGCCGTATGCCTCGCAGAGCGCGGGGAGCACGGAGGGATTCGCCGCGTTCTCCACGCAGTAAACGCTCGCGTCGGCGGTGACTTTGTGCGCGCCGTGGCCGTATTCGCCGCCCCTGTCGTGGGTCACGACCACGTCCGGCTTATACCGGCGAATCAACCCCATGACGTATTTGCGCACCCTTTCCCTGCCCCATTGGTCGTATATCACGGCCATGTTGGTGGAATATGCGTCGCCGAACGGGCCGATCACGGGGTATTGGCGAACGCCCATGTGCCACAGGCCGTTGAGCAGCTCGCTCCGCCGCGCCGCGCTTGCGCCCGCTCATGTAGGCCACGACGACGCTCTTCTCCCGCTCGACCGCATAGGTCGGAATCGTGCCGCCGAAGAAGATCAGCTCATCGTCCGGGTGCGTCGCCAGCACGAGCAGATCGGCCTTTTCAGCCGTCGGCTGCCAGCGCTGCACCAGTCCGGCAGCTCGCCCGCGCCGAAGACGAAGACCTCGCTGAATTTGAGCCGCGTGGTCACGCCCGAGTTTTCCACGATGCGGAAATGGTTCTGTCCGTTCAGCTCGACCAGCGCGTGCAGGTAATCCGTGCCGCCCTCGGCGACGACCCGCCATTTGCCGTCCACGCGCTCCTCCACCGCCCACGACTGGGGCATTTCGGTAAAGCAGACATACAGGTAGCCCGCCGTTTCGCCCTCCGGCAGCTCAAATTCCAGATACGGCCTTCTGACCCGTTCGCTGCGCCACGCCGTCGTATAATCGCCGTCGTGCGCGGCCACGGTCTTGACCTTTCCGGAGGTGATGACGCAATCCGCCGTCAGCGCCTTGGCCTCCTGCGCCAGCGCGCGCATGGGCGTGAGCAGGAGCGCCAGCGCCAGCAGAGCTCGCAAGATTTTCATCGTCCATCCCCCCGATCACAGCAGGCGCTGCGATGGCCTCTTCGCCGTCCATCTCGCCCGTCTCCATGAACCCAAAGCTGTTATACAGTTTCCTGGCCTTCTGATTATCCGGATCATAGGAGAGCCAGCAGTATTCCGCCTCGCCGAAAGGCTTGGTGCGGACGTATTCGACGACCTTTTCAATCGCCTGCTTACCGTAGCTCGCGCCCTGCCAGCGCTCGTCGATCATCAACCGCCACAGGCAGTAGTTGCCCGCAGAAATCGCCGGGTTTCCTCGCCCGGCAGGTCGCCGTAGCCGATCATCGCAAAGCCGACGAGC
>VOFB01003279.1_pt1 | contig 36749 bp, 57 predicted proteins | sample 5384141 | NCBI WGS metagenome assembly VOFB01 (sample SAMN12384721, study PRJNA508395) | human gut metagenome | isolation source: healthy gut A | host: Homo sapiens
ACCACATGGTCGAACCGCACATCCCCGCAGGGGCACCAGACTGCCGTCCGGCTTTTTTTTTCCACGCCCACGCGCCGGTGTCGTAATCCGCCTCAGTGATGGTGCCGTCCGGGTTTTCCTTCACCCGCTCCAGTGTCACCTTGCCGTCATCTACCTCCGGCTCCGCCTCCATGATCTCAAAGACCCGCTCCGCGCCGGCCACGGCGGAGAGGATGGTGTTCACCTGCTGAGAGATCTGGGTGATGGGCTGACTCACCTGCTTGGTGTACTGCAAAAAGGCGGAGAGCCCGCCCAGATCGCCGGTGCGGATGGCCAGCAGGCCGCCGATGCAGCAGGTGATGGCGTAGTTGATGTGGCTCAGGTTGCCCATGGCGGGCATCATGGCGCCGGCGTAGGCCTGGGCCCGGGTGGCGGCGTCCCGATAGGTATCGTTCAACCCGGTAAAGCCCGCCTTGGCAGCCTCTTCATGGTTGAAGACCTTGATGACCTTCTGGCCCTCGATCATCTCTTCAATGTAGCCGTTGACGGCGCCGATGGCCTTCTGCTGGGCGGCGAAATACCGGCGGCTGCGGCCGCCGATGGTTTTCACCACCAGCAGCATGACCACCAGCATCACGGCGGTGATCAGCGTCAGGATGGGGCTGAGGACGATCATCATGGCCACCGTGCCGAAAAAGGTTAGCGAGCAGGAGATCAGACTGGCGAAACTATTGTTCAGCGCCTCAGACACGGTTTCAATGTCGTTGGTGTACCGGCTCATCAGTTCGCCGTGAGTGTGAGTATCGAAGAATTTCAGGGGCAGCTTCTGCATTTTGTTGAACAGGTCCGCCCGGAGCTTTGCCACGGTGTTCTGGGCCACATGGACCATGATCCGCGCATAACCGTAGGAGCACACTGCCCCCACAACGTAGACCCCCCGCCATGACACAGAGCATTTTGGCAAGGCCGATAAAATTGCCGGGGAGGATATAGTCGTTGATGAGGGGCTTGATAAGATAGGAGCCTGCCACGGAGCAGGCGGAGCTGATAAACAGCAAGATCACCACGATCACCAGCAGCGCCTTATACCGCCCCAGATAGCCCATGAGCTTGCTTAGGGTGCCCCGCAGATCCTTGGGCTTTCGGAAGCCGCCCGGGGTCCACCGGGACCGTGGCCCGGTCCGCGTTTTCGTATTGCTCTCAGCCACCAATGCTCACTCCTTCCTGCTGGGATTCGTAGACCTCACGGTAGATCTCGCAGGTCTTCATCAGTTCCTCGTGGGTGCCTTGGGCCGCCACCGCGCCGTCATCCATCACCAGAATCAGGTCGGCGTCCATGACGGACGTCACCCGCTGGGCCACGATGAGCTTGGTGGTTCCCGGCAGATCCTGCCGGAACGCCTGACGGATCTTCGCATCCGTGGCAGTATCCACGGCGCTGGTGGAATCGTCTAAGATCAGCACCTTCGGTTTTTTCAAAATAGCACGGGCAATGCACAGCCGCTGCTTTTGTCCGCCGGAGACATTGACGCCCCCCTGTCCCAGATCGGTGTCCAGTCCGTCGGGCATCCGCTCCAGAAATTCGTCGGCACAGGCAGCGCGGCAGGCGGCCCAAAGCTGGTCCTCCGTGGCGTTGGGATCGCCCCAGCGCAGATTTTCCCGGATGGTGCCGGAGAAGAGGGTGTTCTTTTGCAGCACCACGCTGACGGCGTCCCGCAGATGCTCCACGGTGTAATCCGCCACCGGCCGTCCGCCTACGGAGACCGTTCCCTCCTGCGCTTCGTACAGGCGGGGGATCAGGCTCACCAGCGTGGTCTTGCCGCTGCCGGTGCCGCCCAAAATGCCCACCGTAGCCCGCTGGGAATGTGGATGTTCACATCCTTCAGCACCCACCCGGGCTGGTTTCACTGTATTTGAAAAACACATGGTCAAAGTCGATGCTGCCGTCCTTCACGGCGGCGTCCGCCTTGGCGCTGTCGTCGGTGATGGCGGGCCGCTCATCCAAAACCTCCACGATCCGCTTGGCGCAGGCGATGGACCGGGTCATCATCATGAAGATCATGGAGACCATCATCAAGGACATCAAAATCTGGGTGATATAGGTGAAGAAGGCGGTCAGGTCGCCCACCGGCAGCGTCCCGGCATAGACCATCTGGCCGCCGAACCACATGACGGCGATGATGGTGCCGTAAACCACCAGCATCATCACCGGCATATTGATGACCACCATGCCGAAGGCCCGCATGGAGCTTTCCTTCAGATCACCGTTGCGCTTGGCGAACTTCTCCTCCTCATAGTCCTCCCGGACGAAGGACTTCACCACCCGGATGCCGGTGAGGTTTTCCTGCACCACCAGATTCAGTGCGTCCGTCCGCTCCTGAAGCGCCCGGAACAGTGGCCCCGCTTTGGTGAGGATCAGGACGATGACGATCAGCAGCAGGGGGATCACCACCAGAAATACGTTGCTCAGGTCACGGCTCAGCCGGATGGACAGCACCAGCGCCGCCACCAGCATCACCGGTGCCCGCACCAGCAGACGCATGGCAAACATCAGCGTCATCTGCAGGTTGTTGACGTCGTTGGTGAGCCGGGTCACCAGCGAAGCGGTGGAGAACTTCTCGATGTTGGAAAAGGCAAAATCCTGAATGTGTTCATATTCTGCCCGCCGCAGCTCCGCACCGAAACCCTGTCCGGCAACGGAGGAAGATGCCGCAGCCCCCAGTCCGAAGCACAGGGAGATGACAGCCATCCCCATCATGAGAAGGCCCTTTTGCAGGATGTAGTTCTGATCCGCCGTTCCGATGCCGATATTTACAATATCCGCCATCACCAGCGGGATCAGCAGTTCAAAATAGCCTCGGCGGCACTGCACAGAACGCCCACCGCGATCCATTTGGAATAGGGCCTTGCGTATGGCCCGAGTTTTTTTCAGCATGTGGTTCGGTCCTCCTCTAAATTCTCGATGACACGGTGCAAAAGCAGCCGCAGAGCCTCAGTCTCCTCCAGCCGCAGTCCCTTGACCATGACCGCTTCCGCCTCCTGAAAGGCAGCCTGCACCAGACTGTTCAGTTCCCGGCCCTTCTCCGTGGCTGTGACCTGCTTCTGCCGCTGGTCATTTTCATCCGCCGTGCGGCGGATCAGGCCCTTTTCCTCCATCCGGTCCAAAATGCCGTTGGCAGTGGAGGGCCGCACCCGCAGGTGTTCCACCACATCCCGCTGGGGGGCGGTGTAGCCGTGACTGCTGAGATACAGCAGCGTATGGGTCTGGGAGGGAGTCATGTCATACCGGGATAGCCGGGCATCCATCCGTTCCCGTGCCAGATGGGTCGCGTGGCCTAACAAAGGCCCCAAAAATCCGGTCCGCAGGCTGGTTTCATATCGGTATCAGCTCCTTTGCATTTAGTGTCCTAATTTTTAGTATGCTAAATATTATCATACATTAAAACATTCGTCAACACAATATTTCACCTGTTTTTTGAACATTTTATGAACAGATTTATTCGTTTTGTTATTCTGTGAACAATTTATGAAGAATCGGCATCACCTGTTGACTTTTTCGTTTTCACACCGTATGATAAAGCCATAGAAGCAATCCCAACCAATCTCATTTTCCCTCTCTTTTCTCTATCTTACGGAGAGACGGACGGCTCACGCCGTCCGTCTTTCTACATATTCCATAAAAAGCAACTGCCTGTACCGGTTCTCAACCCCCGGTACAGGCAGTTGTTTTTATTGATCCAACGGTCTCAGTCCTGTGAGTTCACGGCCGCTCCGATTCCGACGGCGCAGGTGCAGGACCGCCTTCTTCCGGTTCCGTCTGCGCGGACGCAGATTCCCCGGTACTTTCCCGCTACGCTGTGCGTCCGAAGATAGTCCAGCCAAAGCCGGCAGCCTGCCCGGTTCAGATGAACGCCATCGAAGCTCAACTCCTCCGGCAGGCAGCCGTCCTCCCCGGTGAGGGCCTCCGCCACATCTACATAGGCGCAGCTGTTTTCCTCTGCCAACTCCCGCCAAACCTGATTATAGGCCAGAATTCGCTGATTATTGACGTAAGAACCCTTGGCGTCCTGCTCTGTTGAGACCGGCAGCAGAGACTGAATCACCAGCTCCACGTCGGGATGGTCTGCCTTCAGTCGGCGGATCAGGTTTTCCGCATGGCCCCGGAAGATGTCCGTCCCCTTCCAGCCCAGCTCGTTGACGCCCAGCATCAGGTAGATCTTTCCGCAGTCTGCGGCCCACGGCCTCTGCCAGAGAGACCTTTTTCCCATTTTCGCCCTTCCAGTTTTCCAGTTCCGTAGCGGAGGCCACTGTTTCTCCGGTAACGCAGAAATACGTGCCCCGGTTCAATCCGCTGTAAAGTCGGAAGCCGTCAGTCCGGGAGTCCCCCACAAAAGCCACATCATCAAAATAGCTGTCATCCACAGGCGCTGATTCCGCTACCGGCCCCCAGGGTTCCTCCGGGACAGGGTCTTCCTCCACAGGCCCCTCCGGCAATTCCGGTAATTCCGGTTCCGCGGGAATCACCGTTACGGACGGCTCCTCCTGTGCCGGCTCCTCCGGTGGGACCGCCGCCGTCTGATGGGAATGTACCGCCAGCAGGCCAGCAGCCGCCAACAGCAGCACCGCAGCCAGCATCCAGCCATGCGGATTTTTCCTCATACGCTTACCTGTCACGGACACATTCCCCTTTCCTTCAACGCTTGGTATTATGTAAACGCAGTGCATCTCCTATTAGACACTTTTTACCGAAAAAGTCGATACAATTTGGAAAAATTTCAATAACAATTTGGTGACAAATTTTTCACAATAAAGACATCAGCCCGGAAGCGGGACCGCCGTCCTGCCTCCGGGCCAATGGGTATTCTTCTATTCAGTCCCGCAAAGAGGGCGGATACACGCCGGACTCGTGGAGCTGCCGCAGGTCCTCCGCCACACGGGCCCGGTCCTCTCGGTAGGTCATACCGAACCACAAGTCCTTGAATGGAGCACGGAAACGGTCATGCGTCCCGCCTTCAACTCCTCGCCCACCATCAGCGGCAGCAGGCACTCTGCCTTCATCGCGTCATCAGGCAGCCCCCGGAGGAAGTTCTCAAAATAGGTCCGCAGCGCCGGGAAGATCGAGGGCATGAAGCCCCAGAAGTTCATGGAGACCACCGTATCCGGGGCCAGGTCCGTGTCGGTGTCCAGATCCGTCAGGTGTCCGTCGGGATAGAGCTGGACCTTCAGCGCCTCCTGAATGGTATCCAGTTTTCCGTCCTTGACCTTGCAGACGCCCCGGGACACGGTGCCGTGGAGACTGGCAGTGTTTTTCAGCAGATAGCCCACCATGGTTCCCTTGCCCTCGGCAGGCAGCTTGACCAATTCCTCATAAATCGTCCGGTAGGCATCCACCCCGTAATAGTCATCGGCGTTGATGACGCAGAAGGGTCCGTCCACCTCCGGCTCCGCGCACAGCAGGGCGTGGACCGTGCCGAAGGGCTTGGTGCGTCCCTCAGGAATGTGATAGAAGTCCGGTACGGAGGTATAGTCCTGATAGACGTAGGCCACCTGCACCGGCTGGTCCTTCGCCGTTTTTTCTCCTTGAGGTAGCCCACCAGCTCGTCCATCATCTCCTCCATCTCCGGCTTGATGATGAACACCACTTTGTTAAAACCTGCCCGCAGCGCATCGTGAATGGAATACTCCATCAGAATTTCGCCGTTGGGGCCGATGCCGTCCACCTGCTTGCTGCCGCCATACCGGGAACCGAGGCCTGCCGCCATGATCACCAAAGAAACAGCCATATTGCTTCTCCTTTATTTCTCTTGTCTATTCGATATTTGGCCCGGCGGCACTGCCGCCGTTCTATATTTCCCTCTACCATACCTTATTTTTTGAATTTTTGCAACGGTCTTGACAGGTTTTTTTTCCGGTTATAATATGAAAACGATAATCATTTTCATATTGGAGGCAAGGATGGCTTATCAAACCAAACAGCAGCAGGCGGTACTGCGCTGTTTACAGCTGCGGGCGGAGGAATGTCTCTCCGCCGCCGATCTTTCTGAGGAACTGCGGCACGGCGGTCTCACCGTGGGGCTGGCAACCGTTTACCGCCAGCTGGACAAGCTGACCCAGCAGGGACTGGTGCATAAGGTCACGACGGAAGAGGGGGCGCTCTACCAATACTGTCCCCAGGCCGGACATCCCCACGACTGCTTTCTGCTGCGGTGTGAGGGCTGTGGCCGGATGGTCCATCTGGACTGCCGGCACCTGGAGGAGGTCTGCCGCCATCTGTCCTCCGAACACCACTTTCGCATTGACCCCCGCCGCACCGTGCTGACCGGGCTCTGCGACCACTGTCAGGAGGCAAAGCATGAAGGATAACGAATTTATCGTCTGCCGGGACGTTTCCCTCGGCTATGAGGGAAAATCGGTGCTTACCGATCTGACCTTACGATTGCAAAGGGGACTACCTCTGCGTGGTGGGGGACAACGGCTCCGGCAAATCCACCCTCATGCGGGGACTTTTAGGACTGATCCAACCACAGAGCGGCACCATCGAGCACGCCCCGGCACTGAAGCACGGGGCCATCGGCTACCTTCCTCAGCAGACCCGGGCCCAGCGGGACTTCCCTGCCACCGTGTGGGAGGTGGTCCTCTCCGGCTCGCCTGAACCGTCAGGGGCTGCACTTTTTCTATACTCCGGCCCAGCGGTCCGAGGCCATGATGAACCTGGGCAAGCTGGGGATTCTGGAGCTGAAGGACGCCTGCTACCGGGATCTCTCCGGCGGACAGCAGCAGCGGGTGCTATTGGCCCGCGCCCTGTGCGCCGCCAGCCAGCTTTTGATCTTGGATGAGCCCATCACCGGTCTGGACCCCGCCGCCGCCCAGGACCTCTACAAAACGCTGGCCTACCTGAATCAAAAGGAGGGCATGGCCATCGTGATGGTAACCCACGATTTGAAGGCAGCGCTGAAAAGCGCCCGCACAGTACTGCACATCGGACGAAAGGGCCTCTTTACCGGCACGGCATCCGACTATCTGGCGAGTCCCCAGGGCCGCCGCTTCCGGGAGGAACTGGAATCATGAATATTTTACAGATGTTTTCTTACCCCTTTATGCAAAGGGCCTTGATCGCCGGTGTTGGTGAGCCTGTGCGCCGCCCTGTTAGGCGTTCCGCTGGTTCTGAAACGGTACTCCATGATCGGCGACGGCCTGAGCCACGTCTCCTTCGGTGCCCTGGCCATCGCCGTGGCGCTGGGGTTCACGCCGCTGTACTTCTCCATTCCCGTGGTCATTTTGGCGGCATTTTTCCTGCTGCGGATGGCCAGCCATCCCCACTGGAACAGCGATGCCGCCATTGCCGCCGTCAGCGCCTCGGCGCTGGCCGTCGGTATTCTGGTGATCTCCCGGACCACCGGCATGACCACCGATGTGGACAACTATATGTTCGGCAGTGTGCTGGCCATGACAAAGGGGACGTGGCCCTCTCCGTAGTGCTGTCGGTAACGGTGCTGGCGCTGTACCTGCTTTTTACCACCAGATCTTCGCTGTCACCTTTGACGAGAGTTTTTCCCGGGCCACCGGGTTGAAGGTGGACGCCTGCAACACCCTGCTGGCCATCCTCACGGCCCTGACCATCGTGCTGGGAATGCGGATGATGGGCGCTATGCTCATCTCCTCGCTGGTGATCTTCCCGGCCCTGACGGCCATGCGGCTGTTCAAGAGCTTCCGTGGCGTGATCCTCTGCGCCGCCGTGACCTCCGTGGTGTGCTTCTGCGTGGGGCTCACCATCTCCTTTGGCTTTTCTACCCCGGTAGGGGGCAACGGTGGCTGCGGACCTGACGGTTTTCTGGTGCCTGCCTGCTGGCCGCTCTCCGGCGGAAATGACGGTTCACTCCCCTTACCGGAGAACATCCAAGCGGCTCCCGGTTTTAAAAAATCGAAAACTGATCCGGCGGGGCGAAGCAGCAGTTTCGCCCCGTCGGCTTTTTCCTGCTAAAAATCTGCGAAAAAATACCGTTTCTTTCTCTGTTTCTCACATTGACTTCCCCGGCCGCCGCGCATAAACTGAGGATTGCTTTTTACCGAGGTGATCGTTATGAATCTGATTGTAGAATTTTGTATCGTATTTTCATCTGTATGGCAGGTGAATGGATCGCGGCGCTGCTGCCCTTTACGCTGCCCGCCAGTGTCATCAGCCTGATCCTGCTGTTGATCTTGCTGCTCAGCGGCGGGGTCAAGGAGCGGACGATCCAGGGGACCTCCCACTTTCTCATCGACAATATGGGGCTGTTTTTCATTCCCTCCGTGGTGGGAACTCTGGAATATCTGGACGTGTTGAAGCTGCAGCTTGTCCCCTTCCTGGTGGTCTCCCTTGTCAGCACACCGCTGGTGTACGCGGCAACAGCCTGGAGCGTCCGGCTGCTGATGAAGCTGTTTCACGCAAAGGAGGCGGCCCATGATTGATACACACTGACTTCCACGCCCTTTTTTCGGTCTCGGCGTGACGCTGCTCTGCTGGTATCTGGCCGTCCGGTTCCAGAAGCGGACGGGGCTTCTGATCTGCAATCCGGTGCTGGTGGCCAGTCTGCTGGTCATCGGGATCATGCTACTGTTCCACATCCCTCTGGACAACTACAACGCCGGCGGCAGCATTGTCAAACTGCTGCTGGCTCCCGCCACCGCTGTTCTGGCTCTGAACATCTACCAGCAGCGGGCCATTCTGAAGCGGCACTTCTGGCCGGTGGTGCTGGGCTGCTTTGTGGGTAGTCTCGTGAGCATGCTATTGGTACAGGTGCTCTGCCGCCTGTTTCAAGCGGAGGCCTCCCTGCTGAATTTCTCTGCTGCCCAAAAGTGTCACAACGGCCATCGCCGTCAGCATTGCGGAGAGCAGCGGCGGTCTTCCGGCTCTGACTGCGGCGTCGGTCATTATCACCGGGATCGAGGGCGCTATGCTGGCCCCGCTGTTTGCCAAGATGTTCCATGTCACCGATCCGGTGGTGGAGGGCGTGGCCATCGGCGCGTGCAGCCATGCGGTGGGCACCAGCAAGGCGCTGGAGATCGGTCCTCTTCAGGGCGCCATGAGCTCCATCGCTCTATGTGTCTGCGGCATCATCACCTCTATTCTGGCCATGTTCTTTACCGCGTAAAGCAGGGCGGAACTTCTTTTCAGAAGTTCCGCTCTGTTTTTTCTTCCGTGCGGAACCAAACCGCCCGTTTTCCCGTCTATACAGGTAGAATGGGGTCAACCCCTCGGTTTATTGAACAGAAAGCGAGCGCTTCTTTATGAAACGGTTTTTCGCAGCGCTTCTGACGCTGACCTGCATGCTGAGCCTGTCGGCCTGTCGGGAGGAACAGGCCGCCGCCAAGCCGGTGATCTACCTCTATCCGGAGGAGGAGACCGCCGTCACGGTAAAGCTGGACTACGCCGGGCATTGACCTGCACCTATCCTACCTACGGGACGGCTGGGCAGTGACTGCCTGCCCGGATGGGACTCTGACAGACGATGCCGGGACAGACTTACAGCTATCTCTACTGGGAGGGTACGGATACCATCGCGTATGACTTCTCCCAAGGGGCTTCTGCGTGGCAGGAACCGACACCGCTGCCTTTTGGAGCATGCGCTGGCCCAGCTGGGCCTCACCCGGCGAGAGGCCAACGAGTTCATCGTCTACTGGCTGCCCCAGATGCAGGAGAATCCCTATAATCTCATCGCCTTCCAGTCGGACCGCTATACGCAGGCGGCAAAGCTGACCATCGACCCGCCCCCGGATACCCTGCTGCGGGTATTCATGGCCTGGAAGCCCTTGGACAAGTTCATGGAGATCCCCGCCCAGAGCCTTACCGCTCCGGAGCGCACCGGCTTCACGGCGGTGGAGTGGGGCGGCTGCCGGGTGCGTTGACTGTTTTTCGGCGGTTCCGGGGTTTTTTCTCCGAACTGGCCGAAAATTGTAAAAAATCAGCGTGATTTTTTTCAAAAAAGTCCGAAACGCCCTTGCAATTTATTATAAAGTGTGCTATCTTAATACATATTAAAGGAGTGTAAGTTGTGAGTGGACCGCAAGGTCCGCTCTTTTTTGTGGCATCCGCACTCCGCCGCAAATGAAAAAACCGAAAGGAGAATCCCATGGAAAAGGTCACCGATCTCACCGCCCGTCTGGCGGAACCCCTGGTGAACGAACAGGGCTGCTCCCTGTGGGACGTGGAATATGTGAAGGAGGCCGGCACCTGGTACCTCCGGGTCCTCATTGACAAGGAGGGCGGCGTGGATATTCTGGACTGTGAGAGATATCTCCCGTGCCCTCAGCGACCTGCTGGACGAGGCCGACCCCATCGAGGGCAGCTACACCCTAGAGGTGGGCTCCGCTGGTGCGGAGCGGGCGCTCAAGCGCCCCGGCGATTTTCAGCGGTATCTGGGCTCCCCCGTGCTGGTGAAGCTCTACAAGCCAGTGGACGGACGCAAGGAATTCCCCGGCACGCTGACCGCCTACAACGAGGCCGACGGTTCTTCTCACCGTGGACCTCAACGGCACTGCCTATACCTTCGGCAAGAAGGATGTGGCCCTGTGCCGCCTGCGGGTGGAATTTTCATCTGTTATCCCTGTCTCAAAAAAAGACGTATAAAAAAAAGGAGAATCGCAATGAAAGGCAAGAAAAAAGGTGAAGGAACCCTGCGGGTATGAACATCGGAGATCTTCGCAGCTCTGGCTATGCTGGGGAAAAGGAACGGGGCATCCCCCAGACCTTCATGATGGAGAAGATCATCCAGGCTGTCACCACCGCCTACAAGCGGGACCACAAGGACGTGGAAAACGTCATTGTGGACGTGGATGAGGAACATCAGCGGCTGAAGATGTACGTGCAGAAGAACGTGGTGGCGGAGGAGGACTATGTGGACCCCTTCAATGAGATTCCCGTTGAGGAGGCCAAGAAGCTCTCCGCCAAGTATGAGATCGGCGACGTTGTCAACATCCCCGTGGACAACACGGAGTTTGGCCGCATCGCCGCCGGCAACGGCAAGCAGGTCATCATTCAGGGCCTGCGGGAAGCGGAGCGCGGCATGGTATATGACGATTCAACTCCAAGCAGCACGAGATCCTCACCGGCGTGGTGACCCGGATCGACCCCCGCACCAACGCCGTGTCCCTGCGGAATCGGCACCGGCACGGAGTCCACCGAGGCCCTGCTGCTCTCCGGCGAGCAGGTCCCCGGCGAGGAACTGGTGGAGGCCAGCACGTGAAGGTGTATGTGGTGGAGGTCCGCCGCTCCACCCGCGGGCCGCAGGTCCTGATCTCCCGCACCCACCCCGGCCTGGTCAAGCGTCTGTTTGAACTGGAAGTGCCCGAGATCTACGACGGCACCGTGGAAGTGAAGTCCATCGCACGGGGAAGCCGGCAGCCGTACCAAGATGGCCGTCTGGTCCGCTGACGAGAACGTGGACCCCATCGGCGCCTGCGTGGGTCCCAAGGGCCAGCGTGTCGCCGCCATCGTGGACGAACTGCGGGGCGAGAAGATCGACATTATCAAGTGGAGCGAGGACCCCGCTCAGTTTATTGCCGCCGCGCTGGCGCCCTCTGACGTGGTGAGCGTCCTCATGGCGGAAGAGGGCAAGGCCTGCCGGGTCATCGTCCCCGACGACCAGCTGTCTCTGGCCATCGGCAAGGAGGGCCAGAACGCTCGCCTGGCCGCCGTCTCACCGGCTATAAGATCGATATCGCCGGAGAGCTATCAGGGTGAGGACGATGAAAGGAGATCGTGGACGAGGAACCCGTCCAGTGACACAGTTGAGTTTCTTTTCTCTGCGGCGTGGCTGCGCGGTATCGCAGTGCTGTACCTGCGGCGCAGCAGAAGAAACAGAAGGAAAGCCCGGCGCGGTCCGGTCCGCCGCCATGTGTAAGGGAGGGCTGTCTGAATGCAGAAAGTGAAAAAGATCCCCCAGCGGCAATGTGGCTGCCGGGAAATGAAGGATAAAAAACCCTGCTCCGGGTGGTCAAATCCCCGGAGGGCGTTGTGAGTCTGGATTTCGTGGGCAAAAGCCCGGGCGCGGCGCCTATGTGTGCCACGATGTGGAGTGTCTGAAAAAGCCCGGAAATCCAGAGCGCTGGAACGTGCTTTCAGCACAGCCATCCCCCCGGAGGTCTATGACGCCATGGAAGCGGAATTGAGGGACACAATGAACAGGGAATGAACAGTTTCTCTCCCTCATTGGCCTGTGCCTCCGGGGCCGGAACCTGGAAGTAGGCGAAGAACCGGTGGAAGCTGTGGCCCGCGCCAGAGACGCACGGGTGCTCCTGCTGGCGTCTGATGCGGCGGACAATACCGCCCGCCGGGTGCAGCGCTTTGCGGAAACCGGCCAGTGCGTGTGGCTCCGGGTTCCTTTTACCAAGCGGGAGCTGGGGCAGGCCACCGGCCGCGGCTCTGCCGCCGTGGTCGCTATTACAGACATCGGCCTTGCAGTCGCCGTGGTCCGCCGTCTGGCGGAAATGGACCCGGAGAAATATGACGAAGATCTCGCCAAGCTGGAACTGAAGGCCAAGCGTGCCGCAGAACGGAAAAGTGAAGCCGCCCAGCACGAAAAGAACCTGCGTCGGGGCATCAAGCGCCCCAAAAAGCAGGAAGTGCCCGATGTGAAAGAGGTCAGACCCGCAGGCGTCTCCAGTAAGCCGTCCGGCGAGAAGCAGCGCCGCAGCGCAGGAGTGTCCGACAAGCGCGCAGAAAAGGCCGGTCCCCGCAGAACCGCCGAAAACGGCGGAGCGGCAAAATCCTTTGCCAAGGATGACCGCACCGGCAGGCCCTTCCGCAAAGGCGGATCCCGCCCTTCCAAAAGCAACCGCCCCAAACCCAAGGGGAGGCCGAATCCATACGCCCACAGCCGCCCGGTGAAAAAGGGCAAAGGCTCCTTCCGCAAGAAGGAAAGCTGATACGCTGTCGGTGTTTTCATAGATGAACGAGCCCAGCCCCCGGGTTGGAGAGTGTAAGAGAGGTGTTTTGATTGGCTATTGAAAAATATAGAGTAAGAGATGTGGCGCGGGACTTCGGTATGCCCGCCAAGGTCATCACAGAAATTCTGGATAAGTATGCCACTGCGCCCAAGAGCAATATGCAGGCGCTGGAGGACCATGAGCTGTCCATCGTTTTGAGCATCTGACCCAGAACAACCAGATTTCCAATATTGCTGCCATTTATGCCGACGAGCCTAAGAAGCCGGAAGCCCCCCAAGGTGGAAGCGCTCCTAAGGCCGAGGACCCCAAGGCTCAGCCCACTGCGGCGCAGCAGACCGCGAAGCCGGCACAGCAGCCCCAGCAGCGTCCTGCCCAGCAGGGACAGCAGCAAAAGCCCGCACAGGCCCAGCCTCAGCAGAAGCCGGTCCAGCAGGTCCAGCGGCCCGCGCAGCAGCAGGCAGTCCCCAGCAGAAGTCTAACAAATCCACAGCTACCGCTCAGCCCACCACCCGTGTGCCTGAGAAAAAGCTGGTGGACACCCGCAAGGGCGGCGATGTGAACCTGGCCAAGTACGACCAGCGCCTGGAGGATCTGGGCGGTCAGCAGGGTGAGCGCATGGCCCAGAAGGGCGGCAAGGAGAAGTTCCGCAATAACAAGGGCCGTCAGGGCGGTCAGGTCTTTTCCAACAAGCGCCGTCAGGACGAGGCGGAGAAGATGCGCCGTTTGCAGCTCGAAATCGCTAAGAAGGCTCCCGTCAAGGTCATGATCCCCGACGAGATCAGTGTGGGTGAGCTGGCCAGCCGCATGAAGAAGACCGGCGCCGAGGTAGTCAAGCGCCTGATGAAAAACGGCATCATGGCCTCTCTGAGCCAGATGATCGACTTCGATACCGCCTCCTTCGTGGCCGAGGAGCTTGGCTGCAAGGTGGAAAAGGAAGTGGTTGTCACCATCGAGGAGAAGCTCATTGACACCACTGAGGATCGTCCCGAGGATCTGGTCCCCGTGCTCCCGTGGTGGTGGTCATGGGCCACGTTGACCACGGCAAGACTTCCCTGCTGGATACCATCCGCCACACCTCTGTGGCGGCCGGCGAGGCCGGCGGCATCACCCAGCACATCGGCGCGTATCAGGCGCAGGTCAACGGCAAGCCCATCACTTTCCTGGATACCCCGGGCCATGAGGCGTTCACCTCCATGCGTGCCCGGGGCGCCATGGTGACCGACATCGCCATTTTGATGGTAGCCGCGGACGACGGCATCATGCCCCAGACCGTGGAATCCATCAACCACGCCAAGGCCGCAAACATTCCCATTATCGTGGCCATCAATAAGATTGATAGGGAGAATGCCAACCCGGACCGGGTGCTCCAGCAGCTGACCGAATACGGCCTGGTGCCCGAGGAATGGGGCGGCGAGACCATCTGCTGCAAGATCTCCGCCAAGAAGCACATCGGCATTGACAACCTGCTGGAGAACCTGGTGCTGCTGGCCGAGGTGGCGGAGCTGAAGGCCAACCCCAACCGCGCCGGTCAGGGCACCGTTATCGAGGCCCGTCTGGACAAGGGCCGCGGTCCGGTGGCCACCCTGCTGGTGCAGAACGGCACGCTGAAGCAGGGCGACATCATCATCGCCGGCACCGCTGTGGGCCGTGTCCGCACCATGCTGGATTACCGGGGCAACCGCCTCACCGAGGCCGGTCCCTCCGTTCCCGTGGAGATTGCGGGCCTGTCGAGGCCCCGTGGCTGCGGTGCGCCCTTCTTCGCCGTGGCTGACGAGCGTATGGCCCGCGAGCTGGTGGAGCAGCGCAAGGCCGAGGCCCGTGCCAAGGCCGCCGCGCCGGTGCAGAAGGTCTCCCTGGAGAACCTCTTTGACCAAATCCAGGCCGGCGAGCGCAAGGAGCTGGCTCTGATCGTCAAGGCTGACGTCCAGGGCAGCGTGGAGGCAGTGAAGGCCTCTTTGGAGAAGCTCTCCAACGAGGAGGTCAACGTCCGGGTCATCCACGGCGCGTGGGCGCGATCAACGAGTCCGACGTCACGCTGGCCGCCTCGTCCAACGCTATCATCGTGGGCTTCAACGTCCGGCCGGACGCCGCCGCCCGTGAACGCCGCTATCCGCCAGAACGTGGATATGCGGATGTACCGCGTCATCTATGACTGCATCGACGAGATCGAGGCGGCTATGAAGGGCATGCTGGCTCCCAAGTTCCGGGAAGTGGTCCTGGGCCACGCCGAAGTCCGCCAGACCTACAAGGTCTCCTCCGTGGGCACCGTGGCCGGCTGCTATGTCCAGGACGGCTGCCTGCGCCGGGATTGCTCCGTCCGAGTGGTCCGGGATGGCATTGTGGTCCACGAGGGCGTCCTCGGCTCCCTGCAGCGGTTCAAGGACTCCGTCAAGGAGGTCAAGGAGCGCTTTGAGTGCGGCCTCACCGTGGAGAAGTTCAACGACATCAAGGAAGGCGACATCATCGAGGGCTACACCATGGAAGAGATTCCCCGCTAAACCCTCTCAAAAATCTGTTTTCAACTGACCCCGGGGAGAATTTTTATGGCATCTAACCGTATCGGACGCATCAACGAAGAGATCCAGCGGGGCTGGCGGAGCAGCTCCGCCGCCTGAAGGACCCCCGGGTCTCTCAGACGGGCATGGTCTCCATCACCCGTGTGGACACCACCGGCGACCTGCGCTATTCCAAGGTCTATATCAGCGTACTGGATAAGGATCAGGAAAGGGACGTCCTGAAAGGGCTGAAATCCGCCTCCGGCTTCCTGCGCCGGGAGCTGGGCCACGCCTTGCAGCTTCGCTACACCCCGGAGCTTCAGTTCATCGCTGACGATTCCATCGCCTACGGTGCGCACATTCTGGAGGTCCTCCGGGATCCGGAGAAGGTAAAGCCGGTGAACCCCGACAATGACGCCGTTTTACCGGAGGAGGAATAAGGGATGCTGACCGTTTCTGAGGCCTGCCGCGCTGCTGCGCTCCTTTGACCGTGTCCTGATCCTGACCCATATCCGGCCCGACGGTCGATACCGTTGGCTGTGCTGCGGGGCTGTGCGCCGCGCTGCGGGCCATAGGCAAGACCGCTTACCTGCTGCCCAATCCCGGGCTGACGGAGGAATACCGCTCCCTATTTTACCCCTTACAGCGCTCCGGCGGACTTCGTGCCGGAAAAAGTGGTATCTACGGACATCGCCACGGTGGGACTGTTCCCCGACAATGCCAAGTCTTACGCGGATAAGATGGATCTGGCAATCGACCACCACCCCCTCCTTTGAGGGCTTCGGCAAAGCCAACATCGTCCGTCCGGAGGCCGCCGCCTGTGGCGAGCTGATCTTGGACATTGTCCGGGAGTTGACGCCCCTGACGCCGGAGATCGCTCTGCCGCTGTATGTGGCCATCTCCACGGACACCGGCGGCTTCATCTACTCCAACGTCACCGCCGCCACTCACCGGGCCGCGGCGGAGCTGATGGACACCGGCATTGACTACCGCGCCGTCAACAAGCTGTTCTTCCAGACGAAATCCCGCGTGCGGATGCAGCTGGAGGCCGCCATGCTGGCAGAGGCAAAATTTTATGACAACAACCGGACGGCGGTGCTGTCCGTCCCCCGGTCGCTGCTGGAAAAATTCCACGCCACGGAGAGCGATGCGGAGGACCTTTCCGCTTTAGGCCCCCAGATCCAGGGGGTGGACTGCGCTGTGACCATGCGGGAGCTGGGAGACGGCGTTTGGAAATTTTCTCTCCGCACTGGCGAGGCGGGTCAACGCTACGGGGTCTGCCGACTGCTGGGTGGCGGCGGCCATGCCCGCGCCGCCGGAGCCACGCTGGAGGGCGTTACCCAGGCGGAGGCAGAAGAAAAAATGCTGAACGCCATCGCCCGGATCGTCCCGGATTTCAAGAAATGAGGAACCGCCTATGGCCAGCGGCATTGTAATAATCGATAAACCCTCCGGCTGGACCAGCATGGATGTCTGCGCCAAGATCCGGGGATCCTGAAGGAAAAGCGGGTGGGCCACGGCGGTACGCTAGACCCTATGGCCACCGGCGTCCTGCCGGTGTTTGTGGGACAGGCTACCCGCGCCGTGGAGTTTGCGGAAAACGGCGAAAAGGGTATATTGCCGGTCTGCGGCTGGGGCTGGTCACCAACACCCAGGATACGTCCGGGGAAACGCTGGAGACCCACCCGTCACTGTGGACCGGGCGGCGTTGGAAGCCGTCCTCCCCCGCTTCACCGGCCCTATCGCGCAGATCCCGCCCATGTATTCCGCCATCAAAATCAACGGCCAAAAGCTCTATGATCTGGCCCGAAAGGGCAGGAGGTAGAGCGGAAGCCCCGCAATATCACCATTTTTGAGTTAGAACTATTGGAACAGGTAAGCGAGACGGACTATCTGCTCCGCTGCCGCTGCTCCAAGGGAACATATCTGCGGACGCTGTGCCATGACATCGGGCAAGCGCCGGGCTGCGGCGGCACTATGTTCAGTCTCCGCCGCACCATGGCCGCCGGGTACACACTGGCGGAGGCAGTCTCCCTTGAGGATGTGCAGGCCCAAGGAGAAGCTCTGCTGCGGCCTGTGGAGTCCATGTTCATGGCCTATCCCCTTTACACCCTGTCCTCTCCCGGCAAGGAAGTCCGGGATCCGCAACGGCAACCCCATTACGGTGCCGGAGCTGGCGGACGGCACCTATCGGGTCCACGGCCGAAGCGGGGACTTTCTCTGTCTTTCCCGTGCCGAAAGACGGCACATTGACATCTATCAAGAACTTTTTGGAGCATAAAACCATGTCCATTCAACCAAAAGTCATTGCTCTGGGCTTTTTTCGACGGGGTCCATCTGGGCCACGGCGCCTGCTGCGCCGCACCGTGGAGGAAGCCAAAAGCGCCGGGGCGTCCGCTCTGCGGTGTTCACCTGGGCGCAGCCGCCGAAGGAGGTAGTCACCGGCGTACCGGTGCCCCTTATCAACTCCCCGGAGGACCGGGCCTGGCTGGCCAAAAGTCTCTACGGCATCGACGATGTCATCATGGTCCCCTTTAACAAGGAGATGATGACTACCTCCTGGGAGGATTTCGTAACGGAAATTCTCATCAAGCGGTATCACGCCGTCCATCTGGTGGCCGGTCATGACCACCGCTTCGGCCACAAGAACCAAGGCACTCCGGAACTGCTGAAAAGCAAGTGCGCCGAGTTGGGTCTTGGCTGCGACATTATCCCGGAGGTCACGATCGGCGGCATCACCGTCAGCTCCACCTACATCCGCCGTCTGGTAAGCCTTGGACAGGTGGAGCGGGCCATGGAGTATCTGGGCCATCCCCATATCCTGACCCAGACGGTGCGGCACGGCCGCCGCATCGGCCACACCATCGGCATCCCCACGGTGAATCTGGTGCCGCCCCCTCATGTACTGGTGCCGGGAGACGGCGTTTATATCGCCCGTGTCTCTTATGGACGGCAGCAGCTATGCCGCCGTCACCAATGTAGGCACCCGGCCTACGGTCAACAATGGCAGCGATCTGACCGTGGAATCCTGGATGCTGGATTTTGACGGGGATCTCTACGGCCAGTCCATCCGGGTGGGAATTCTACAAGCGGCTCCGGGACGAGATCCGCTTCGACTCTCTGGACGCTCTGAAAGCGGAGATCCGCCGGAACGCCGATGATGCCCGGGCCTATTTCGCAAGCAAGGCCTGATTTGCTTATCATTTCAGCAGCACATACGAAAAAATCCGCTTTGACATCATGTCAAAGCGGATTCTTTTGTATACAGGCTTTACCGGACTGCCAGCCGTCCCCGCAGGGCAGGGATCCGGGGCATGACCTCCAGCAGGAGCAGTCCCAGCACACAGCAGGCGATGGCCTCGCCGATGCCCACCGTCAGGGCATTATAGGCGAACAGGGCGGGGAACTGGGCGGAGAAGCCGCCCTCATACCACGCGATCATTGCGCCGATGATGACGGCGTTGCAGATCACCGGCGGCAGGGTCGCCATAAAAATTTGTTGGGCATTTTCGCCGTCCACAGCGCTGCCAGCAGCGTGGCCATGGAGCCGAAAATGATATCCAGCGGGCCGACCGTGCTCATGAGATTGGTGACAAGGCACCCTACAAACAGGCCGGGACTGCTTCCGGCAGGAAAAAGCGGCAGCACCGTCAATGCTTCGGAGAAGCGGCACTGGATCGGGCCGTAGGTCAGGCCGAAAATTGAGGACAGCAGGGACATCACCGTGTAAAGTGCGGCGATGATGGCAGCGGTTGCCAGCTGCCGGGGAGACCATTTGGACATAAAAAACCTCCATTTTTTTGTTTAGAGAACGGAACTTCTATGTTGGCTTGCCGAACGAACGCCCGGTCAAAGGCGCTTGGACAGGGAGATGGCACCTGTCGAAGAAGCAGTATAGCATAATTCAAACAAAAAGCAATGCCAAAAGGCATTGCTTTTTCTGCATTTCCGTTTACGCGGTTTATTCGTCGAGCATTTCCAGCCAGATCTGGTCGCTGTCGGTGTCCTCTGTTTTCAGTGTCACACCCCGGTCGGCCAGCTTCGCCGCCAAGTCCTCAAACTCCTGCCGGGTCAGCAGATACCGGCACACACCCGGCTTGACCTCGGTGGGTTCCTTGTCACCCAGCAACTCGCCCAGATCCGATTTTGCTGACCGTCACCGTGGGAGGTCATCCTGAGCGGAGGAACCGTCGGTCATAGCTGCCGTGCTGTCATTCTCCATAGTGGTCTGATCCGGCGGCAGAGCGCAGGCATAATACACATCTGTCTTTTTTGCTTTCTGTGTTCGTATCGGCAAAGCTGTCCGAGCCGTTGTCCCCGCCGGCGGTGGTCAGGCACCGTTCCTCGGGAGCACTTTCCGCTGCGGCGGGCTCCATCGGGGCCGTATCACAGGCAGCGGAGGTATTGCTGCTGCCGCTGATGCTGCCCAACGTGCCGTGCTGCATCAGTACGATCACCGCCAGACACGCGCGCCCGCCGCCAGCTTGCCCCAGGGCTGCCTCTTCTTAGGCCGGGACTGAGGCGTTTCCGCCACAGCCTTCATCACCGTTTCCGCAAAATCTGCCGGCAGCTCCGCATCGTCCTCCGTGGGGAAGGACGCCCGGATCACCAGCACGTCATCCACATAGGCCCGGCACTCCGGGCACTCGTCCAGATGGGACTGGACGGAAATCATTTCTTCACTGGTCAGCTCGCCGTCCACAAAGGCATCCAGCAGGGCGGTGTTTTCATGGATATTCATTTCACAGCCCCCTTTCTGTTTTGTTAGACGCAGCGGACGATAAAAAGTTCCCCTGTTTCAGCAAAAATTCCCGTAATTGCCGCCGTCCCCTGTTGATCCGGGATTTTACCGTCCCCAGATCCAGCGATAAAACGTCGGCGATCTCATCGTAGCTTAGCTGCTGGATCTCCCGCAGGATCAGCACCTCCCGGTGCTCCGGGGACAGCGTTTGCAGTCCCGCCTCGATCTGCCGGCGCAGCTCCTGCTGCTCCACCGCCTTCTCCGGCGTGGGGGTGGGGTCCGGCACCTCGGCGCTGACGGTCTCATCGTCCAGGGACGGTCCCTGATGGCGGTTTTCCTTCCGCAGAAGATCCACGCAGGCGTTGGAGGTCAGCCGGTAGAGCCATGTGGCAAAGGCGGAATCCCCCCGAAAAAAGGGCAGGCCCTGCCACGCGGCGAGGAATGCCTCCTGCGCCGCCTCCTCCGCCAGCTCCGGCGTGGGGCACATCCGCACCGCAAGGGCGAACACCCGCTTCTGGTACTGCCGCACCAGCTCCGAAGGCCGCCTGATCGCCGTTCCGGGCCGCTTGTATCAAGTTGTGTTCCTGATCGTTCATGGCCCCTCCTAATCCCGCAGATCCCGTTGGATGCCTTTCGTAATGCGGTCAACATCCTCCAGGGTATTCATCTGTACGATCTGTTCCTTATAGTAATTGGCGTGGGGCACGCCCTTGAGATACCAGCAGTAGTGCCGCCGGGCCTCCAGCACCGCCACCCGCTCCCCCTTATAGGCGGCAGCCATGCGGATCTGCCGCACGGCGGTTTCGCACCGCTCCGCCAGCGGCGGCAGCGGAGGCACCGACTGTCCCTCCAGCACGGCTTTGGCCTGCTGGAAGATCCAGGGATTTCCGAAGCAGCCCCGGCCGATCATGGCCATGTCCGCTCCGGTGTGGAGCAGAATACGCTCCGCGTCCTCCGGCTTCCAGATGTCGCCGTTGGCGATGACGGGGATGGACACGGCCTCCTTCACCGCCCGGATGCAGTTCCAGTCGGCGGTGCCGCCGTAGACCTGCGCGCGGGTGCGGCCATGGACCGCTACGGCGGCCGCTCCCGCCTGCTCCAGAGTCTGAGCAAACTCCACGCAGTTGCAGTGTCCCAGATCCCAGCCCCGGCGGAACTTGGCGGTAACGGGCACGCCGGGCAGCGCCTTCACCACCGCCTCCACGATGCGGCCCGCCAGCTCCGGGTCCTTCATCAGCGCCGCGCCGTCCCCGTTGTTGACGATCTTCCCCATGGGACAGCCCATGTTGATGTCCAGAATATCTGCCCCGCTGTACTCCATGGCGATCTGGGCGGCCTCTGCCATGCAGACGGGGTCGCTGCCGAAGATCTGCACAGCGGCGGGATGCTCTCCGGGAAACTGGGTCAGCAGGGAAAAGGTTTTTGTCATGGTAGCACAGAGCCTTGAGGAAATCAACCTTCCGTAATAGTGTAGCCCGCTCCCAGCTCGGAGCAGATCTGCCGGAAGGCGGCATCCGTCACCCCCGCCATAGGAGCCAGCGCTAATTTTGAGGAGATCTCCACAGTTCCGATGCGCATGACGCACACCCCTTTCCGCAGCACATTGATTTTAATAGTTTAGCGGATTTTCGGCAAAAATGCAAGGATAACAGAAATTGCGTCCCCGATCCTGTTTGCGACGCTTTTCTTCCCGGACAGGCTGTAAACTGGGACTATATCATCAGCTTTACACAAAAGGAGGAATCCTTCATGGAGTATGGTTCTATGAGCATCCAGCGGCTCCAGTCCGGCCGATGGCTGAACTGGGGCATCCGCTTTTTCCTGACGGCGGCCCTCACCGCCAGCCAGACCGCCGGCGGCTATGCCCCTTTGCCTTGGGCTGCATAGCGGCAGCCGGACCGGGGGCAGACGGGGCAGCGGCGCTGCTGGGCGGCGTGACGGGGGCGCTGCTGTTTCTGGACTTTCAGCAAGTCCTGGCTTTGGCCGCCGTAGGCATTTTGATCCTGACTGCCGCCACGGCGTTCCGAGACACTGCCTTTCTGCAAAAGCCCTGGGTGCTGCCGGTGCTGGCGGCCGGGATGGTACTGGCGGTGGGCGGTATTTATGTGCTGCAATCCTTAGACCCGCTGAGCCACGCCGCCCCCTGTGCCGCAGCATCGGCCCTGACAGGCGTTTCCGCCCACTTCTTCACCCGGCTGTTCGAGCCGGAGGAGGAGGCTGGCCCCGGAGGGGCTGCTGTTTTTAGGGGCGGCCCTGACGCTGGCTTTAGGAGACCTGACCATCTTGAATGTCTCCGTGGGCCGGGTCCTGCTGTGCGCCCTGCTGGCCTACACCGCCTATGATCAAGGTCCCATGACCGGCGTGACGGCGGGGCTGGGACTGGGACTCATCACGGATCTCTCTGCCGGAACCAGCGGGCTGTTCACCGCCGCCTACGGCGTGGCGGGACTGTGCGCCGCGAAATGCAGACGGCGAAGCATGGCTGCGCTTGCCTTCTTTTCCGGAGCAGCAGTGGCCATGCTGACCTCCCGGGAGGAGTTGGCCCAGACGCTTCTTCTGGAAACGGTGGCCGGTTCCCTGCTGTTTTTAGCCCTGCCCCGGCGGATCTTCGGCGGAAAGCGGCTTCTGCGGGAAGCGACCCCGGACACCGCCCAGCGCACGGCCCTGAAAACCCATCTCAACCGGGCGGCAGAGGCGCTCCGGGAACTGTATGACAGCATGAGCCGCACCCCGCCGCCACAAGAGGAGAATCCCGCCGTCATCTTCGACCGGGCGGCGGAAAAGGTATGCCGGGGGTGCGCGTTGTGCGAACTGTGCTGGCAAAAGGAATACACCGCCACCTTCAACGCCCTCAATGACGCTACTCCCTACCTCCTTGAACGGGGCAAAGGCCAAGGCCAAGGACTTCCCCCAGCACTTCGCCGACCGCTGCATCCACCTGACGGAGCTGCTTCAGGCCGTCAACGGGGAGCTGTCCGCCTTCCTGCTGCGGAAGCAGTACCGCCGCCAGCTGGAGGAGACCCGCCGCAGTGCCAAGGGGCAGTATGCCCAGATGTCCGACCTGCTGACAGCGGCGGCCGCCGATCTCAGCGGGGGGCCCCCGCCTTTGGAGAGATCCCCGCCTGCGTTATCGGCGCGGCTTTGCGGCCCAAGGAGGGGGAAATGGTCTGCGGCGACACCATGGAGGCCTTCCGCACGGACAGCGGTCTCTGGTGCCTGCTGCTGGCGGACGGCATGGGCAGCGGGGACGCCGCCCGGCGGGAGTCCTCCTCACCTGCCGGCTGCTGCGGCAGTTTTGGAGGCGGATATCCAGCCGGAGGCTGCCCTCACCACCCTGAATTCCGCTATGGCCCTCCGGGGGGCGGAGACCGGCAGCTTTACCACGGTGGATCTGTGCGTTTTTGAAAGGCTCGGAGGCCACCTTCTACAAGTTCGGCGCCGCCCCCAGCTATCTGAAGAAAAACGGCGCCGTCCGCCGGATCACCGGCAGCAGCCTGCCGGTGGGTCTCCGGGGAACGCCGGCCGCGCCGGACATCACCACGGCCACGCTGGAACCGGGCAGCTTTGCCGTGTCATGATCAGCGATGGCGTGGCAGACCCCAACCGGGACGAGTGGCTTCAGGATCTGCTGGCGGGCTGGAACGGAGACGATCCCCAGACGCTGGCCAATTTGATCCTCTCCGAGAGTATCCGCCGGGAGCGGCTGCAGGATGACTGCGCCGTGCAGGTGCTCTACCGCTTGCCGGAGTCGGAGCAGCCGGTATCAGGAAAATTTTCAAAAGCCGCTGTTGGTTGGTATAGACTACCCTCCCTTGCGGGAAAAATGGAAACAGATCAACTGAGGAGGACAGCACGCATGGTAAAGGCATTTCCCGGCGGGTCGTGGTGGTAGACGCGCCGGAGCATCGTTTTTTGAACAGGCCATCTTCATCGTCCGCAATGACGCTGCAGGAGAGGGGATCACCTCCCCGGGAGCTGGTGGAGGAAGCCCGACGGGTGGCCCACAATTACGCGTCCAGCGGGACCAGCCGCTTTTCCAACCGGTGGCGGACCCTGAACCCCATTGTATACACCCTGATCGGCGCCGGGACCATCGGCCTTGCCTGGCTCATCGTGGCGCTGGCCTGAAAAGCACGTTCTCTTTTTTGAAAGAGAACGCTTTTTTGTGTGAAAATCATCTGTGCAGCTTGGCCTTCAGCTTCGCCTTGGCCTCCGGGGACAGCAGCTTTCCCGCCGCCCGCACCGGCAGACTGGGAAGCCGGAAAACTGTCTGCGGACCTCCTCAAAAGGCTCTACCGCATAGCTGGCGAAGAATGATGCCCGGTCCGCCGCCGGGCCGATGGGCCGCGCCAGCCGGGGATTTCCCGCCACGGCCCGCTCCACCGGGAAGGGCTGGCAGTTCAGCTTGAGCTGGTCGAAGAGGTAGCTGCCGTGGGGCGTGTTCACCAGCAGCAGGCTGACGCCCGCGTGCTGCTGCTCCGGAAACTCATCCGGCCGCAGGCCCCACAGATCCCCAACGTAAAATCGCCGGGACGGTTCAGATTTGTATACTGGCAGTCATGGCAGCTCTGGCGCAGGAACAGCGCCCGGCCAAAGGCCCGGCCAAAGCCGGTGGCAAACAAGGGTGCGGAATCTGCAGTGCCATCGTCATATACAGCGGTAAAGTGGCTGTTCTTCCACCCTCTACCTTATTGCGGAAGCGGACATTTGCCAGCCGCCGCCGTTTATTTCCTTCGATAAACCGGGCCTCGTCCTCCCACACGCCGGGGGAGGGTACGCCGTGACACACCAGGTCGCAGGTGGTGAGATTTTCCGGGCGGCAGCCCAAAAAGCGGTACAAGCCATCTACTTGGCAGGGTGTCCGGAAAACAGCACCGGGCGGGTCTTTAGCACCTCCCGGATCTCCCGGAACACGCCGTCCAGATCGCTCTGCACATACTTGGCTCCCCCGCAGCCGCCACAGATCCTCTTTCCGGAAGCAGGGGATGTGCCGCAGATGCTGATGGCCGTCCATGGCGGCGCCGTATACCACGCCGCCTCCCTCCAGCACATATTCCGCAATGGCGGTAAACGCGCCGCCGGAGGTGGAGTCTTTTCGGATGGCGTCATCCCGGTTCCAGGCGGCGAAGGCAGCGGGCAGATGAGCCGCCGGACCGCGCTCCTGCAAAACTGGGCACAGCCGGGTACAGCGTCCGCAATGGACGCATTTTTCCAGATCCACTTCCGGGAAATCAAAGCCAGTTTTGTCCCGGACCATCGTAATGGCGTCATGGGGACAGCCTGCGGCGCAGGCGGTACAGCCGGTGCAGCGGCTCCGCTCTGCCAGCTTCGGGGCAAAGCCCGAGGAGAAAGCGGCGCTTCCGGCGCATAGGACCGGTCTTCCAACGCTGCCTGCAAATAATTCAGAGAATCCTTCCGGGCGGCAGTCAAAGCCGCTTCGGCAGCTTCCCAGTCAACGGGGTCCAGCAGCTCCGCCGTATCCCCCTTACCGATGACCCGGTTGGCAAGACCCAACCGGCTCAGGATGCTCACCGTCCGGGACCGTTCCGGGGCGGACAGCTCCGCCGGGGAGACCGTGGTGAAAAAGGGGCGGTGGAACTGGACGGAGAATACCGTGCCATGGAAGGAATTGGTGACAACATAGGCGGCATTCTGGAACAGGCCCAAAAATTCCGCCGGGCCAGCGTCCATGATCTGCTTCGCCTTGGGATGGACCTTCTGGCGGATGCCGCAAAGCTGCACCACCGGCAGTCCCGTCTCCTGATGGAGCCGTTCCAGATAGGGTGTCAGCGCGCCGGGACGGCTGATGCAGTAGCAGAGAATGTAGCCGCCCTTGGGGTAATTGGCCGGGTGATCGGCCATGGAGTCCCACTGGTCCGCCGTCAGCAACAGGGTGGGGTCCAGCACCACCGGGGGCGTCCTTCCCGGCGATATCCCGGATGATGGCTCTCCCCTGAGTCTCCCTGGCGGAGAGGTGGGAAAAGCCGTCCAGATAGCCCTTCAGTCCGCCTGCATCCCTCCGGGATGGTGGGAACCCCTGAAGGACGGCGCGTAGGCAATGCGGCGTTTCCGGGAAAAGGTTCCGAAAAACACCGGGTCGAACCGGCCGTCCGGGAAGATCTTCGGATTCCAGATCTGGTCGCTGCCGGACAGGATCAGGTCATAGGGCAGCGGCCCCCCGGCCAGCTCGTCAAAGCGCCCATAGCGGCGATCTGAGATCCGCAGATGGTCCCGGCTGAACTTCTCAAACCGCCGGTAACGCCCGACAGCGCCTGATAGTGCAGGGCCGTGTGAGCGTCATGGGCGGCGGAACCAAGCCGGTAGGCCGTTTGAACAGGGCGTTATCCTGATTAACGAAGTAGTCAACGATCTCACAGTCCCAGCCAAAGCGCTCCACAGCCCTTGCTCCGTGGCTGCCGCCTGAAGCAAAGCGCCGTAATGGTGGATATGATAGAAGGTAACAAGTCCCGCCTTCAACGAAATGACTTCCTTTCCGCAGCTCTCCTGCTCATTTCAGGTCCATGACCACATTTTCCGGGGTCAGCAGATCATCCTCCGCGATCCATGCCTCCACGGGGACCACTTCGAATTCCGTTTCCGTCCGGCGGATCACCACCCGGTCCAGACCCGCATTGATGATCATGCGGCGGCACATAAGGCAGGAGGTAGCGTCATTCAGCAGCTCCCCCGGTGGCAGCGTTGCGGCCCACCAGATAGATAGTGCCGCCCGCCATGTCCCGCCGGGAGGCAGAGATGATGGCGTTGGCCTCGGCATGGACGCTGCGGCAGAGTTCGTACCGCTCGCCGCGGGGCACCTTCATGGCTTCCCGGGAGCAATAGCCCATGTCCACACAGTTGGCCCGGCCCCGGGGGGCGCCGTTGTAACCCGTAGAAATGATCTCGTCGTTTTTCACGATGATGGCGCCATAGATCCGCCGCAGGCAGGTAGCCCGCTCCAAGACGGTCTCGGCAATATCCAGATAATAGTTTTCCTTGCTAATGCGATTCATAGACAGCCCCCCGCCGAATTCTCAAAATTTGATAAAATATTTTATCATACCCGGCTTCGATAGCAAGAGGGCAGCCGGTCATTCTGCCGTTCTCGCAGGCGGATGACCTCGTTTTTACAGGTTAGGCACCGCCTTTGCCAGGGTCCGGCGGAGAACCGGCGCCAGCGCCGTCACCACAACGATCTTCAGCGTATCGCCGGGCACATACACCAGCATGGCCGCCAGCAGCGCAGAAAAGGTCTTGGCAGACTGCATATAAACGTGCAGGATGAGATACATATAGGGGACTCCCACGGCGTAGAGGATCAGATCTCCACCAGAACCGCCGCCAGAACGGTCAGATACCCGGTGCGACGAGCAGGCAGCGCGCCGATCACGGCGGCGGCGGGGGATCAGCCCCAGCAAAAGCCGAAGCTGGGCTGAAGCACATAGCCGATGCCGCCACCTTGCGTAAAGACCGGCAGACCCAGCAGTCCGATGCCCACATAGAGCAGTTGAGAAATGGCTCCCCACTTCCACCCCAGCAGGAGACCGGCCAATGCGGTAAACAGAAATTGCAGCGTAATGGGTACGGTGCCTGTGGGGATCTGTAAGAAAGCGCCGATGGCGGTCAGGGCTGCAAACAGGGCGGCGAGGACCATATTGCGGGTCATATCATGATGATTCATAATGAAAAGCTCCTTTTCGGTTTGATGCGCCTAAAGTGTAGCAGACGCGGTCTCGATTGTCAACCATTTGCGAAAACCAGGTTGACAATCTGGCATGGACGCCGTATAGTATCGTTGGAGGGATGTACCATGACGAAGCAAATCGTTTTAAAACTCCTGCGGGGAGCATACAGAGGAATTTCTGTCCGGCGAGGCTATCAGCCGACAGGCCGGTGTCAGCCGGGCGGCGGTGTGGAAGGCTGTGGAGCAGTTAAGGCAAGAGGGCTACGGTATTGAATCCGTCCCCAACCGGGGCTACCGCCTGACCCGCGTGACAGCGCGGCTCCGCCCTGAAGAATTAGCGGAGCAATTTCGGGACTGTCGGATCGGTCGGGAACTGCTGTGCTTTGACACCATCGACTCCACTAACAACGAATTGAAACGGCGGGCGGTCAGCGGCTCCGTAGATGGAACGGTGATTCTGGCAGACCAGCAGACCGGCGGCCGGGGACGCCGGGGACGGAGCTTTGTGTCCCCCGCCGGGAAGGGGCTGTATTTATCGGCGCCCTCCGCCCCCAGTGCCCGCTCTCTGAAATCAGCACCCCTGACAGCCTGGACCGCCGTAGCGCTTTTGCGACGCGGTGGAGTCCGTCTGCGGCGTCCGCCCCGGCATCAAGTGGCCCAACGATCTGGTGCTGAACCGGAAAAAGCTCTGCGGCATCCTGACGGAGCTGGAATGGGAGGCGGAGAGCGGTGAATTCTCCTGCGTCATCATCGGCGCGGGATCAACGTCAGTCAGGATGAAGCCGATTTCGGCCCGGAGGTAGCCCCATCGCCATTTCTCTGGCGCAGGCCCTCGGAACGGCCCCGGACCGGACGGAGCTGGCCGCCCAGGTGATCCGGTCGCTGAATACGCTATACGATGACTTCCCCTCCCAAAACGCCACCTATCTGGACCATTTTCGCCGGGACTGCTTGACGGTGGGCAATCCGATAAAGGTCATCTCCGGTGCAGGAGAGCGCATCGGCACCGCCACAGGTATTTCCGATGACTTTGGTCTGACCGTCCGCTGGGAGGACGGCTCCACGGAGACTCTGACCTCTGAGAGGTCTCCGTCCGGGGACTGTATGACTATGTGTGATCCCGCCGAAGCGGATTTTCCCCAGATTCAGCCCGTCCAGACAGAAAAAGCCCCCTGCTGAGAAAATCTCAGCAGGGGCTTTTTCATATCATGTTTGTAATAATCGCCGTCAGCCGCCGTAGAACATTCCTAACAGGTGGGCCAGATCCCCGGCCTCCAGATAGGTAACGCCGTTGGCGATCAGGCAGGGGCCGGCAAGGCTCTGCCGGTCAGCCGTGGCGGGACCGTGGGCCAGATCTGTGTCCGGGCAGATCTGGAAAACGATCTCGCTGCCGTCCTTCACCGTAACACCAAACTCCTTATCCCAGGAAACGCTGTATCCGGCGGCTTCCGCCACCGCCCGGATGGGCACATACAGCCGCTCGTCCTTGTAGGGCCGCCGCAGAGCAGAGGGGAGAACGGTTGGCCTTCCGTTGACGCATAGATAACCGTCATTATAAAGGGATATGCCGCCTTTATATGCATAGGGGAACACCAGCACGCGGCTGACCTTACCGCTGTCTCGGCCCACACCAGAACCCGTGTGCCGGGCAGCAGATCCTGATAGGTGACGCGGTTGCGGGTGAGATAGGGCGTGATCTGCGCATCCTCCCACACCTGATACGCCGTGCCGTCGGAAAGGGTGATATCCATGCCGCTGTAGTGGGGAATTCCCGCCATGATAACAGTGGCGCGGACGATCACATCGTACTGAGGAACCTTGTAGTCCGCCGGGACATTCACCAGAAGAAGCTCCGGCGTGACCTGCGGGGGCAGGCTCATGGTCATGGCAGTCTGCGCCCCAGCCACGCATAGACGGTGCTGCCGTCCTTGATGGACTTTGCATCTACCGGCTCGCCGCTGACGGCGTCCAGGATCATAACGCCCCCTCCGTCCACAGGATATAGTCCTCCGTTGGTTCTCCGGTGGATGTGCTCATCAGCAAGCCGCCATCCTTCTGATGGGCAACGGTTCCCGAGATCACGGTATATTGAGGGTTCGGGACGTAGGCCCCCGCGCCGGTGGCGCTAGCGGCTGCCAGTGCAGGGACACAAAGCACGGCGGCGCATAGAGCCGCTGCGATCAGCTTCACAGAAAATTTCATAGATGATCTTCCTTTCTTTCGTCAGGGTCGGAGCCTCCGGAAGAATGCTCCGTTTGCCTGGATAGACGGAGGGCAGCCGGAAAAAGTTCCCACCTTTCGCAAAAAATTCCGCCGAAAAATTCAGCGGGACCTTTATCGCTCAACTCAGTCTATGACCCGGATAGCGGTGATGACCGGCTGCTGGTCCGCAGGGATGGTGCCGTTGCCGTCCGTAGGCTGGGCGGCCTCGCACACAGCGTCCACTACGTCCATGCCGTCGGTCACATAGCCGAAGCAGGCGTACTGGCCGTCCAGGAAGGTGCTGTCTGCATGGCAGATAAAAACTGAGAGCTGGCGCTGTCGGGGTTCTGGCTCCGGGCCATGGAAATGGCGCCCCGGGTGTGGGACAGGGAATTTTCCACGCCGTTGGCGGAAAATTCGCCCTTGATGGTATTCTCAGAGCCGCCGGTGCCGTTGGGGTCGCCGCCCTGCATCATGAAGCCAGAGATAATGCGGTGGAAGGTCAGGCCATCGTAAAACCCATCATTGGCCAGATTCATAAAGTTCTGCACGGTGATGGGAGCGGCGTCGCCGTCCAGCTCCACGGTGATGGTGCCATAGTCCTGAATGTCGATCTCCGCGTGGTGGGTGCCCACGCCCGCCGTCTCAGCCGCAGGCTTGTCGGCCTTGCTGTCGGTGATGGTGTCCGTATCGGTCTTGCCGCAGGCGGCCAGGCTCAACAGCAGCACGGCGGCCGCGCAGACAGCCAGTAATTTTTTTCATAAGGTCCTCCTTTTCAAAACGCAGCCCGCCGAAGGTCATCCGGCGGGCTGTAAGGTGTGTTTACTTCTTGCCATGCAGGGCCTTCATGCGCTTCTCGTGGTCCAGAATGGCCTTGCGCATCCGCAGGCTCTTGGGGGTGACCTCCAGCAGCTCGTCGTCCGCCAAAAACTCCAGGCACTGCTCCAGGCTCATCTGGCGGGGAGGCACCAGACGCAGCGCGTCATCGGAACCGGAGGCACGGGTGTTGGTCAGCTGCTTTTTCTTGCAGGCGTTGACGGTGATGTCCTCGCCCCGGCTGGCCACGCCGATGACCATGCCCTCGTACACCGGCACGCCGGCGCCGATGAAGAGGGTGCCGCGCTCCTGCGCATTGAAGAGGCCGTAGGTGATGGAGTCGCCGGTCTCGGTAGAGATCAGGCTGCCCATGCCGCGGCGGGAAATATCGCCCTTGTAAGGCGCATAGGAATCAAATACGGAAGCCATGATGCCCTCGCCCTTGGTGTCGGTGAGGAAGTCATTCCGGTAGCCGAAGAGACCGCGGGCGGGGATCAGGAACTCCACCTTCATGCGGTCGCCCACGGGAGTCATCTCCACCATGTCGGCCTTGCGCTGGCCCAGCTTCTCGATCACGGAGCCCACGCTATCGGCGGGCACGTCCACCACCAGGCGCTCGATAGGCTCGCACTTCTTCCCATCGATCTCCTTATACAGCACGCGGGGGGCGGCGACACCTGGAACTCATAGCCTTCACGTCGCATGGTCTCAATAAGGATAGACAAAGACATCTCGCCCCGGCCCGCCACGTTGAACGCAGTATCGCGGTCGGTATCCGAGACCTTCAGGGAAACGTCCTTCAGGGTCTCACGGTACAGCCGATCCCGGAGCTGGCGGGAGGTGACGAACTTACCCTCACGGCCGGCATAGGGGGAATCGTTGACGGAGAAAGTCATTTCCAGCGTGGGAGCGCTGATCTTCACGAAGGGCAGCGCCTCCACGGCGCCGGGGGCGCAGACGGTATCGCCGATGGTGATGTCGGGAATACCGCTCATGGCAATGATGTTGCCGGCGGTGGACTCCGTCACCTGCTTCCGGGCAAGACCCTCAAACTCATAGATGGAAACGGCCTTGGCCTTCTTGGGGGTAGCATCGGGATCGTGGTAGTTGCACACCATGATTTCCTGATTCTGCTTCAAGGTGCCCCGCTCAATGCGGCCGATGGCAATCCGGCCCACGAATTCGTTATAGTCGATGGAGCTGACCAGCATCTGGAAGGGCTGGTCCACGTCCGCCTCCGGGAGCGGGGATATACTCCAGAATGGTCTCAAACAGGGGCTTGAGGTCGGTGCCCACCACATCGGGAGAGTAGGAGGCGGTGCCCTGACGGCCGGAGCAGAACAGCATGGGGGAGTCCAGCTGCTCGTCGGTGGCGTTCAGATCCATCAGAAGCTCCAGCACCTCGTCGATGACCTCGTGGATCCGCTGATCGGGGCGGTCGATCTTGTTGACCACCACGATGACCCGATGGCCCAGCTCCAGAGCCTTGGAAAGCACAAAACGGGTCTGGGGCATGGGGCCCTCGGCGGCGTCCACCATGATTCCCGCTTCGCCGGTCCATGACACGGTCCGACCCCTGATTCTCCCAGCGCCGCCCTGCTTCAGCATCGTCCAAGGTGGTTTTGCCGTGGTCAACGTGGGCGATGATGGCTACGTTTCTCAAATGTTCGTTCTGCATATCTGAACATCCCTTCTTGCTTTTTTTACCATCAATTGACAACAGTCGGCAGACAGCCCTCCGAATCAGAGAAGAACGTCTGTCGATTCTTGTCAACTGATGGCCTTACAGATTTTACATACAGTCACATATTATAATGCACAGTTTCCCCTAATTTCAATGGGAAATTTCACATTTTCCGCCAAAACGTGAGGTTTTTCTTGTATCTGTGCGTCATAGAAGGACTGACGCTTTTTTGAACAAAGAATTCCACAAAAAGCAAAACTTTTTCGTTTTCGGACATTGATTCCGAAAGAAAGGACCGTATAATGAAATTTACCTCGACGGAAGCGACGCCAGCGCCGCACGTTCCGCCGGGGAGTATTGCGGCTCACTGGAGCCGCCAAGGAGGATATCCCCATGTATCGTATTCAAACCATGAACAAAATTTCCCCGTAGGTCTGAACCGGTTCCCCTCCGAGCTGTATGAAGTCGGGGATGCGGTACAGGACCCTCAGGGAATTTTAGTCCGCTCCCGCCAAGCTGCTGGACTTGGAATTCAACCCCAGTCTGCTGGCCATTGCCCGTGCGGGCGTAGGGGTCAACAACATTCCTCTGGACCGCTGCGCAGCGGCGGGTATCCCGGTGTTTTCCACCCCCGGTGCAAACGCCAACGCCGTGAAGGAGCTGGTGATCTGCGCCATGCTCATCGGTTCCGGGACATTCGGTGCCATCCGCTGGGTACGGGAGCAGGCAGCCTCCGGCATTGAGGTTTCCACCGTGGTGGAAAAGGGCAAGTCCGCCTTTGTCGGCCCGGAGCTTTATAAAAAGACTTTGGGCATTATCGGTCTGGGAGCCATCGGCTCCCTCGTCGCCAACGCCGCCATCCAGCTCGGCATGGACGTGTACGGCTACGATCCGTTTTTGTCCGTGGATACCGCCCTGCGGCTGGACCGCCATGTCCATGTGGTGAAGGACATCAACGACCTTTACAAGCGGGCGGATTACGTCACCATGCACATCCACTATACGGAAAAGACCGCCCATATGATCGACGCCGACGCCATCGCCGCCATGAAGCGGGGCGTCCGGTTCATCAACCTGGCCCGGGGCGAGATCGTGGACGACGATGCCATGCTGGCGGCGCTGGACACCGGTATGGTGGCCGCCTACATCACCGACTTCCCCAACAACCGTCTCCTGACGGCTCCCCACGTCATCGCCATGCCCCATCTGGGGGCCTCCACCCCGGAAAGCGAGCAGAATTGCGCCGCCATGGCAGTAGATACACTGCGGGACTATCTGGAAAACGGCAACATCCGCTCCAGCGTGAATCTGCCGGAGATGACCATGGACCGCAGCGGTGTCCAGCGGCTGTGCGTCCTGCACAAGAACGTCCCCGGCATGCTGGCAAACATCACCAGTCTGTTTGGCCGGGACGGCGTCAACGTGGAAAATCTGAGCAACAAGTCCCGTGGGGATTACGCCTATACCATGGTGGACCTTGGCAGCAAGGTGGGTAACAACGTGATCGAGGATGTGCGCCGCACAGCCAACGTGATCCGGGTCCGGTCCTTGGAATGGTAAATTGATCTGTTAAGATACAAAAAAGCACGGCGGAAGCCGTGCTTTTTTCTTTTATTTCGTGCAGCGGGCCTTCAACTGCTCCGCTGTGATGGCCCAGCCCTCGGCCATGTATTGATCTACCGGGATCTCCGGGCAGGTCTCTCCCCGATGGCGATAGATGGCCTGTACCATGATCTTCAGCAGCGCCGGGTTCTTCACCAGAATCGGCCCGGTGAGCTGGGCTGGCAAAGACGCTGCCCTTGTGATATCCCTCCGGGCCGCAGGGTCCCTCGTTGCCGTGGCCCATCTCCATGGAAGTCAGCAGCGGCGTCTCACGCCGGTAATGACCGAACAGCGGTTGACGAAGCCCACCACTGCGTCCTCATAGAGGTCCGTGTGGCCGTAAACGTCCTCCACGAACCGCTTTTTGTTCTGGGCGGCGGTGAAGTCCGCCAGTCCCAGCCCTTCGTACACCTTTCCGGCATCGTCGGTGATGGAGCTGCCCAGCAGTTCCATGGCGTTGCCGGCAAACAGCATGGGCACGCCGCTCTCGCGGCAGCCTTTACCCGGTCTCCCAGCTTGGAAAAATACAGGAGAGCCGCCTTCTGCGCCCGCTCCGTACCTGCGCCCATGTAGACAAAGTCCGCATGGGTCAGATCGGCGTCTCCGCCAAGCTCCACCCGCTCCACAGTGACGGTATTGCCCATTTCCTCCAACGTCCGCTTCAGAATGGACACGTTGGCATAGCTGCCATACAAGCTCATGAGATCCGGATAGAAATGCAGAATCTTCAATTCCATGGCTCAGCCCTCCTTTTTTCACATCCGGCAAATTCAGCAGCTTGTCCCGGTCAGAGAAGCAGGTGACTACATACAACGCCTCGCTGCCGCTGTCCCGGATCGCTGCTGCCGCGTCGGGAATTCCGGGAATGACCTCCCAGTTCTGTACGCCGGTGAAGGTGAACCGCTCCGCCAGATCATTGCGGTATAGGCCGGAGAGGATCACCCGCTTCACATGGGGGGCGTTCAGCTGGTCAAAGTCGATGTCCCACAGCCAGCTTGTCTCGCTGGTGAAATACTTCCGGGACACGGCGTCCACGATGATCAGCACCGTGCAGTCCGCATTGGTGGAGGCGATATAGCGGAGGTTCGTGTCGTAGGCGATGGAATTTTCGTGCTTGCTGGTCAGAAGGATGCCGTGGTGCTGACCAAGGGTGAAGGTCTGCATCCGTCCGTTTTTCAGAATGTAGCTGCTGAGGGTGTCCGCAATGGCGGCTCCCTCCACGCTGCATTCCCGGCAGGCGGCGTAGGCCGCCAGAATGTTATACACATTGTAAATGCTGCGGAAGGCCAATGCCACGGTGAACTGCCCGTCCAGGATCAGTTTGCCGTTTTGCAGGTCCAGCTCCGTGGCGGCGTAGTCCGGGTCGGGCCGGGCGTGGCCGCAGCGGGTGCAGCGGTAGGCGCCGATGTGGTTGTAGTGGACGTAGTCATATTCCATGGGGGCATGGCACACCGGACAGCAGGCCCCGTCGTGATAGACGCCGGTGGGGTCTCCGTATCCGTGGCACAGCGATTCAGCCCGAACCACTTCACTTTTTCATGGCCGATGACAAAGCAGCTGGACAGGGGATCGTCGGCGTTCAGGATCAGCTCCGTATCGGGGTGGATGGCGGGGAGAATAGCGTCAAACACGCTCTCCGGATGGCCGTTCCGGGTCAGCTGGTCCCGGTACAGGTTGGTAATGACGAACTCCGTGGGGTGGAAGTATTTGAAGCTGTGGGCGGCATAGCGCTCGTCGCTTTCCAGCAGCAGCACGTCGGCGTTGACCTTCCCCCCCAGGGTGGCGTGGGTCAGGATCAATGTGGTGACGCCCTCTACCTGATTGGAGCCTTCGGCGTTGTAAATGACGTTCTTCCCCTGCCCCCGCAGCACCGTGGCGATCATCTCCACCGTGGAGGTCTTGCCGTTGGAGCCGGTAACGGCGATGATATGGGCGGCAGCTGCACCCGCTTCAGAATGTCCGGGCAGATCTTCAGGGCAAACTTGCCGGGCATGGAGCTGCCCTTGCCCACCAGCTTGCCTACAAATCGGCCCAGCTTGCAGACCACGATTGCTAAAAACTTTCGCATGAATATCCTTCTTTCAGCGTTTATTTTCCAGCCAGATCATCAGCGCCGTCAGGTCGGCGGGGCTGACGCCAGAGATACGGGACGCCTGTCCCAGATCCATGGGCCGCACGGCGAGAGCTTCTCTCTTGCCTCCAGCCGCAGACCCTGAATGGCGTTGTAATCAGGTCCGGGGGCAGCTTGTGGCCCTCCACCCGCTTTGAACTCCGCCACCTGCTGGAGCTGGCGCTTGATGTAGCCCTCATATTTGACGGATCTCGATCTCCTCCGCAAGATCGGCGGACAGGCGGCCGTCCCGGGGTCGAAGGGGGCCAGCTCGGCGTAGTGAAGCTGAGGCCGCTTCAACAGCGCCAGCAGAGAACAGCCATCCGGGGCATCGGCGTCGTGCTCCGTTAGAAATGCCGTCAGGGCCGGAGAGGGGGCCACGCCGGTGTGTTCCAGCCGCTTGATCTCCTTTTCGATGGCGGCTGGAGCCACCGGCAATGATAAACGCCTGGCGGCAGCTCACCGCCAGCAACCGTCGGAAATCTCCCAGCGTTGCTCAACTGGCTCGCGTCAAA